>JFJP01036996.1_pt1 | contig 67056 bp, 83 predicted proteins | sample 431651 | NCBI WGS metagenome assembly JFJP01 (sample SAMN02602958, study PRJNA72255) | Microbial mat metagenome, whole genome shotgun sequencing project. | biome: fresh water; feature: sink hole; material: water; isolation source: purple microbial (photo- and chemosynthetic) mats found in... | reverse complement strand
ACATTGTGTCCATTTCTTTTGCTAATTCTTCCATACGTTCACGACCATTACGAGATGAACCTATCATCTTATTATCGTAATAATCACTGTGCTGACGATCCCACTCTTCTAAATATTCTTCAAGAATCTCACTAAATTTCATCATTCAACTCCGAAATAATCATAAATTTGATCACGGTAAGTGCCATTTACATCACCATCGGTTTCTGGAAAAATACTAGCACACTCCTTGACAATCTCTGTGACCAATTGCTCGTACTCAGTAACATCCAATCCACACTTACTAGAATACCACCGTTGTCCAAAAACACCATCGCCAATGACCACTAACCCAACTTTCCTACCAACGGCTTCCATTCGTTCGTTCATCATTTATCCCACCCAATGTTCTTGCTTGCACTCACGCCCCTATCTGGCAGGGCAGATCTTTTCTCAAACATTATCTTACCGTAATACTCACCCGTATCACCTTGAAACATTGGATCACCAAAAGTAGAAAATCTCCAATGTGCAAGTAATGTTTCATACGGCGATTCATCAATCCATTTCTTTTGTTCTGGTGTCATTCTTCACCTCTCATTGGTGTTACGCCAAAATGCTCCCGAATAACATAATACATATGCACTCCATTTTCATCACGCACACTATCTTCGGGAAGCATGTTAGTGCATTCCTTGACAATCAATTCAGCAAACTTTTCAATCAAACTTGGAGGCACACTACTGAGATAAAATAAACCACTCTTTTCAACAAGTTCTCTAATTCGTTCGTTCATCATTCAACTCCAAAATGATTTTCAATATACATTGCGGATATTGGTGCGTCAGGTTCAACGATTTTAATACATTCTTGAATGATCAATTCAGCGAACTTTTCCAATTGTTCTCCTTGTAGTCCAACTGGTGAACATCCTTTACGAAGTATATTTGCTTCTTCTGCGAATTCTTTAATTCGTTCGTTCATTTCGCTTCACCTGTCATTTGTTGTATGCATTGATGATTACGAATGCCAGTCATGGTATGTTTCTGTAACACTGCAACAGCAGCATGACATGCCTCTGGTGTATTGTATTGACCAGCATATATGAAACCAGAACCTACGAGTAGATAAAGTATGGTAATCATTTAATCTCCACTATCAATTCCATATTGATCACCGCAATGCTTACACAAATATTTCGTATAGCAACGGCCAGCATTCCAACCTTCATATTCATGAACACAAGGTTGAGCATTATCTTTACGAAGTCTCACGACACCACGAGGTTTTGAATACATATATTGAGCACCGCAATTAGTGCAATGTACGGTATCAGTCTCTTTGTCATAACCAGACCAACCATTTTTAATCCCATAGTGACGAGTTTCTTCGTCAGGACAGGGTTTCCTACCTGTACCATTACAAATGGGGCATTCACCAAACCCTTCGAGCAATTCTGTATAAAGTTTATTCATTTTCTTCACGTCCAAAGTCAAGTTCTTCATTAACACCAAACACCATCTGATCACCATCAACCATGATGGACAGATAGTCACTCACATACTTACGAACTTCAGCAATCGTGTCAAACGATTCGACACCAAGATCACACCCGAAAGAGTTGATTAGAGCAACAGTATATTTGTAAGTCATGTCCGGTTCCTTATTTGATGAGTGCATTTTACATGAATCAGGATGAAATGCAATACAAATCGCAACCTATTGATATCTAAGGGCAAACATTAGTGCATCTTGTTCATCGAGAAATGAAAATTCATACCCTGTATCTGCTGCCCCATTCCACGAACTAATATCGGACATATCAATAAAATCAAACCCTTGATATGATGGGCAGTTATCCCTACACCACGATACTGCATTCCAATAGTCCCATAGGTCGTCAGTCCATTTGATGATTTTATGTGACATTTGCTTTGATGAACCCATCAAGATTTATTGTGATTGTATCACCACGACCAGTAAAAAATGTTTCAAGTGAGAACACTTTGGTCTTTCCTAAACTGCCACTGACCACAGTTTTATTGTCAATGAATGAAATCAAAATTGCATCCATCGGCACATAAACTTTTTCATCATGCACTATTGCGTCACCACCAAGTACAGCAATTAAATCGTCATATTTACCCATATGTCACCGCAATTCCATGTGGAGCTTCACCCTTCCAATAAGGATTATGCACAATCCATATCACATCACAATAATCAGGATCACCATAACCATCAAATGAATCCATGTCAGTGAAGAACACAAGTTTTTTCGGTACTAGATCAACATCTTTCATATATTGCCAATTAACACTAAATGCTGTTCCACCACCACCTGTTACCTTATAGGTTAAAAGATCATCACCGCTATCGTGACTGAATTGTTGTGGGTTATGCACAGCAACATCAAAACACCAGATGTCGATTTTATATTCTGTAAACTGTTGCATGATGCCATGCACTTCACTTAAAAAATCGTTGAGCATTTCTGATGAAATAGAACCAGAGGTATCAATAGCAACAGCAATGTTGAGCGCATCACCATTACGCATTCCAGGCATAATGGCATCACAGTGCCACCCACGACGACTAGGTTTCATCCATGTAAAATCTGTCTTGACACAACTCTCAATTTGTTGTTGAAGCAATTCCTTCCAATTCATTTTTGGTTCTGTTAAATCTTTGAGCATACGTTGAACACCAGCAGGTGTATTGCCAGCACCAACTGCTTGTGCTGCACTCAACATTGCTTCTTTAATTTCATCCTTGATTTGTTGAAGTTCGCTAGGACTAAATTTTGGTCTGCCAGAACCGTCGCCTTCTCCATCCTCACCGTCACCGTCACCGTCACCGTTTAAGTGATCATCCAATAACATTTTTGATAATTCGGACATGGTAATGGTTTTGACATTCTTCATCAAATCATCATACACTTGTTCAAATGACCAACCAAAATATTTGTGGTCATAGAGAACAGGAACTGTAGTAGGTTTTACTCCAATGTTTTGATCAACAAGATCTGCATTGACAACATAATCCGCAGCAATGTTTGCAATCTCTAAAATACGTCCTTCAAACCGTCCGACGTGATCATAACACGCATGCAGAACTTCATGTCCAAACACGAAATCAAGTTCCCTTTGTTGTAACTTCAAAACAAATTCGGTGTTGTAATAGAAATGCCGACCATCAGTAGCGCAAGTGTCACACCACTCATTGGCATTTTTAATTGTCATACGAGTTGCTATGTTGCCAAAAAATGGTTGTTTCATGAGCAATGAAATGCGAGACAAAACCAAACGTTCAACTGCCTCTGAATCTCGTTTAGGATCAGAAACTACATCACCATTTTTCTTTGCTGCTACTGTCGTTGTCATATTTAAGTGTCCACCACATAATCACTTCATCAAGCATACTTTGCAGTATGGGGTCATTCTTTGCTTGCCTACGAATCATCCCCCACACCATATCTTCCTTCATTGCCATCATATTAGCATATTGCAGGGGAGTTTGCTTAGACACTTGCTGCTTTGAGGATGAGTTTACCATACTTTTCATAAAACTCTTTAAAGTTCTTGAGTTTCTTAGGATCAAATGGAAGTTTTTGTTTATTTAACATCATACGCATACTCATTACAACAACCTCAGTGGTAAAACACTTCATCATAAACCCAAGAGTGTTATCTGCATATGAATGCCATTTTTCATCAGGTTTCCCGCCCAACTTATCGAACAAGTCTTTAAGTTCATACGCGCATGACACGGCAAGACTGAAATGTGCTGACACTTCTTTCACCTTGAGTTCATCAACTTTACCATGAAGAATATCAGTAGGTTTTGGCAACTTGCCAGCAGTCTTACGATGTGCTGCAAATTTCAATGCAAGACCTTCACCAATCGTGCCAGCAATAATGTTAGTCATGGTGATTTCATCTTCATCATCATCCAACAATTGACTCACGAATTCCCAAGAACGAGGTGTTGCAAATGACTTGTTAGGACTAGAAGGATCAAAATCATACAGATCATTTTTCGAGAAATTGAGGAAACCAACCACATCCTTATGAATGCGATTTTCTGTTGCCCAATCTTCCCAATCATTGAAATCTACATTCAGTTCCAAATGCACGAAACGGTTTGCCAATGGAGTAGGCATACGATAAGTCACACCCTTGTCACCATCACGGTTTCCTGCAGCAATAATCACTACATTGTCTGGAAGTTTGTATGTGCCAACACGACGGTTCAACGAAATTTGATAGCATGCCGCTTGCACACTAGGTGCGGCACTGTTCATTTCATCGAACAACAAAAATATAATAGGATATTGTGATGCAAGTGCTTCATCAGGAAGATCAATAGGTGCTGCCCATTCCATCCTGTTTGTTTCCTTATTGTAATAAGGCATCCCACGAAGATCAGTAGGTTCCATAAGTGACAAACGAATGTCAACAAGCAAACCACCCATCTCATTACAAATCTGTTTTACCGCATCAGATTTTCCAACCCCAGGCGGTCCCCACAAAAACAAGGGACGCTTGACTTTAACACAACGCTTAATAGCAGACTTTGCCTGACTGATGGATACCGTGCGGTTTTGTGAAACTGTTTTACTCATTTTGCGATTTCTCCTTATTCAAAGAATGAAGTTCTTTCAGTGTTAAAAACAAATGCTTGCCATGAACTGCAATAATATTTCCAATATCACATACCCAATGAAACATAGTTTTGTTTTCACTCATAGAATTACTTACACAATTATCAGAACCTGCTCCTGCTGCCATTCCAACTTCTGAAATAATATATTCACCCATAATTTCTTTAATTTCATAAACAGTGTTTGGTTTGAATGCTCCTTCTTGCATCATTGCACCAATAAACAAACCATCACCTTTTCCTTGCAAACGGGTAACAAATCTGGCAACTGTTTTCATATAATTTCCTATTCGATAAATTCATTCTACACGGATTTGTTTAATAATCAATACATATCGTAAGTTGTTGATTACCTTGATAAAGTTAACAATAATTGTAGGTTGTTATATGCTTCCTGTACTGCTGGATTGTTTTCAATCTGTTTATTCAATTCTTTCTCCATCACCATCTTTCGACCCGCCCATATTAAAATTTCAATCACTTCAGTATCAAGTTCAATCACTGGATCATAAAAATCGTTTCTTGTGTTTGTGTTTGGATCAATAACAACAGTTTTTCCATTTTGACCGTCACGATACATTACGCCACTTGCATAAGGTGGAGTTGTTATAGGAACCATACCACGACCGACTTTGATCATACTTGCATCATTCCCATTTGCACCAATTGCCCAACTCGTTCTCCAAGATCTTCAGAATCACGAATAATCACAACCCTTTCAATAGAACGATCTTTTTGTCTATCATATTGAGATTGTCGATAAATCACACCACCTTCTGCTGCAGAAATAGTAAAAGTCATTGATCGTTCATTGTCATTTCGTGATACAACAGTACAATCAATGCTACGAATTTTCATACTACTATCATCATTAAGTGCTTTCTCAATTTTTTTGTGTATCCATTTCCAAAACCATCTCATCATGTCGCAAGTACTCCCATAAAAATCAAATTTTCTACATGGTCAATTTCTTCGTTAATCTTTTCTAATGCCGCAGTGTAATTGCGATATTTTTTAGATTGACGAGCACTGACCTCAAGTTTAGATAACTCATTAATCATGTTATCCAAATTTAACAACATAGTGAATGCATCCAATTGATCGTTTGGAGATAAAGACTTGCTGTTATCCAACAAACTTTTATAAATCAGTTGCCAATCAGTTGTTGTCTTTAATCTCATAGAATTTTACGATCACGAACACCAAGCTCAAACATGTCAAACAATTTATTAAACTTGAGTTGATACAGATCATTCAACCCAATAAGCACATTGGTAATTTGATCACGAGTCATATCATTTTCAAGAATACCTTCTGTAAGTGTATTCAAATGATCACAAAGTGTCCAGCATTCCATAATTTGTTGTTCAAAATCAAAACGGTTAGACATTTTCATCATATCTCCTAAAGAACTTCTTCCAATACTCTCCACGTTTTCAACATATTGCCATCGAATGTGATTTCGACAGGAATTCCTTTTAGTTTTGTAACATCATGAACTTTTGCCTTTTGCATGACTTCATTAATTTCACGCATTGTCCTTGCAAAACCTTTATCACGATCTTCTTCAGTCCATTTGCAATGTTTATCACACTCCATATCTAGTGACCAAGCATATGTTATATCATGCCCAACACCAAATCCTTTTCCTTCAAAAGTCAAACTCAATCCAAATTGCATATCCTGATACCCACAATACCCAAAACGGACTGACGAAATTTTACCAAGTTCAGTTTTCATTTATTTCTCCACATACGCCTTGCGGTAACAATTGCATGAACTGTCAAACAACATCTTTTCTTCATATTGGGTGGAACTACTTCCTGCAGAATAAGTAACAATGGGCGAAGTACGTTCAACATAAACTGGTTGTTCAACCACAACAGTACGAGATTGGGACAAACCATAACCAATCGCACCACCAATGATTAACGGTGCAATATAACCAGCATACGGATTATAATGGGGAACTGTATGATACGGTCTGTGGTTAGAACTAACCCCATATCCACCATGATGCCCACGATGATGCTGTGCATAAACAGACGTACAAGCAACCATCAAAGCAACTGCAATAAGTTTTTTCATTTATTTCTCCTTTATTTGATGAATTCATTATACAGAATTCACAATAAAACACAACACATTTCGTAAGTCGTTGATTCTAAATATCTAAAACCATCTCATCATTGAACCCACCACTATTTTCATACCCATATCCACGAGGATTGCACTTTACAATTGTACCATATGGCATTTGATAATCCATACTGGAATGAGTGTGACCATGAAAATGAAACTTGAATTTTTCATGAATCTCTTGTGGAATTTTTGTTGCAAATCCAGGCGTACATGCGTCACCCTTATACTTTGGATGAACCGACAATTCCGCACAATAGTGGGTAATCAGCACACGAGTTTTATAGGTTGGCGTTTCGGCAACTTTTTTCAAAAACTTCATCGATGTTTTATTCCATCCAATAAAATCTGATGCTTGAATTTTTTTGTTTTTATTCAGAATGTATAACGAGTCATTCAAACCCCTTTTCCATGCCATGGCATGTAATGGTTGATTACCATAGAGATCAAAATCAGTCCACAAAGTACTTCCCACAAATTCAACGTCCCAATTATCAGAGGTAAAAACATCATTTAGAAGTACCGTAATATGATTATTTGCCCTGTTCCATTTCCTAAAATGAGCATTTAGTTTTGTGTAATCATTGCTATAATATTCGTGGTTTCCTGGCACATATAAAACGCGAATGTGATCTGGAATATTTTTCCATGCCCATGCAAGACCTCTCTCACCTTCACCAATATCACCCGCGAGAACACACACATGTTCTCCATGATCAATATACTTCATGGGTGATGCTTCGAGGTGCAAATCCGAAATAAGTTTAACTAACATTGTGTTCCTTAAGATATAAGTAAGCAAAGTATTTATATGCTTCAAAGGATAATTCGCGCATCCACATAGTCACATGTTCTGTAGCATAAATGTTGTCCATCCAGTTTTGTGCTGTTTGTCGCAGACAACATTCACCAATAAACCCATCCTTGCTGAATTTTTCAGTATCACCAATCATTTCAACCCATTCCTCTTTTGAAATGGAAGCAACAAATTCTACCCAAGTTTTCATCAATATCTCCACAATCCAATACAATTCATTATAACAAAGAAAATATTTGTCATCAACAATGATTTTGATGCATCAGATTTTCGCAACAACACGACACTTGCTACAGATGATGCCAAGAAAAATATATAACCTAGTTGAATCATGCCAATATTGGCAGCAATCAAAAATGATCCGATCATTGCTCCACCAAGAGCAACTACATCTAACAATCTTTTCATTTATTCATCATTTCCACTACACTATGGAGTTGTCGCACAATGTTATCAAACTCTTTCATACTATAGAGATATGATGCCTTAATTTCTACCATACCGTTTGAATCGACAATAATATCAACTGGCTTACCAGTAACACCAAGTTCAGACGTGACTTGGTAAATCGTTTTTGAACTGATCATTTAAACTCTCCAGATACTCATTAAAAAGATACCCCTCTTCCATTGCATCGAGCAAAGTATCACCGTTACAAATAACCCAATCATTGTTGTTACCATGATCCATAATATATGCGGCATATGACATGTCGTCTAATGCCCTTTCTTTATATATAATCTTCATATGATCACTCACCATAATAACCGTAATCTTCATCAGTACCCCAACCAGCAGAGGTCATTGCGGAGTCAAAGTCCCCGTCCATAGAGTCGTCATACCCATCATCGTTATATTCGTTATCTTCAGACTGATCATAATCGTCGTCAAGGAAAGAAAACACATCGTTCTCGTCGCACATCTTTTCAACGTCTTCCTCAGTCATATATTTCATACACATCGAAATAACAGAAGCACTATCAATATAACCATCGTTGATAGCCATGAGCAGTTTTTCTTTGGTGGTGAAAGTCATAATTCTCTCCTGTGAGTTGATTCGATGGAATGAATTATATAGATATGACACTTTTTGTCAATATAAATAATAGACACTTGATTTGTAAAGGATTTTTGATATGTGGTTATACAAGGGAACTGAATTAACAGACAAAATGATACCAGACAAAATGATTGGGTTCATTTATATGATTACTCAAAAATCCAATGGAAGACGATATATAGGGAAAAAACTTCTTACCAAAGCAGCAACAAAAACTGTCAATGGAAAAAAGAAAAAGATCCGCAAGGAATCTGACTGGAAAGATTACTGGTCAAGTTCGCCATGGCTAAAAGAATATATTGCTGAACATGGAGTGGACGACTTTACCAAAGAAATCTTGGTATTTAGTTCTGGAAAGGGGAGTATGGTTTATCTTGAAGAAATGGCATTATACCTTACCGGAGCATTAGAAACTGATCAATGGATCAATGACAATATTCGCAGTAAGGTATATCGTTCATGGGTTAAACCAATTGAAGCAAATGAACTAAGGAATGCTATTCGTCCTCATATTCTATAGTGTCATCGTCTCTACCAAGTTGTTCTCCGCATACAGGACAATAAGTAACCTCATGTCCCTTCGGTAATTTGACTGTGAAATTTACGTCACAGTTCCAGCATAGATATTCTTTTGTGGGCATTTTATATTCCTCTTATTTTACTTCACATGCGCCACCGGCACATGCTGCTTGGTCTGTTAATGCGGTGTTGTCCTCAACTTCTTTAACACCAGTTAAATCAATTGCATGAAGTTGTTTTACCATAAGTTGAAATACATCTTCTGTACAATCTTCAAATGGTGCTTGAATATATGTTCCACCGTTATATGGAAGCACACTGATTCCATTATAGAACTCTTTGTTTTTCCACATCCATGCACCTGCTCTATGCCATTCACCAACCTTAAGAGAGATTGTGCAACTCACATTATGATGATTGTCTCCACTTCTATGACCGGCACGAACCCATTCAATATTAAACTTCTTGACTCTTTCAAGTAAATGTAAGAATGACTCTGTTCTCATGATTGCATTCTCAGGTGCTTTTTGTGGGAATGACATTACTGCTTCAATGTGTGGTTTGAAATAACAATCCTCAACCAATGTTGGAAAGTTTTCCAACATATAACCATACAATGCTTCATTCTTACCTACACGCATACGACGAATATAATAATCATTGTGCCATGCGTGAATTCCTGATGATGAACCAAGTACTAAACTTGAAGTGCCAGATGGTTTAACTGTAGTAGTACGGGCGGCAACATTAACCCCAATCAAATTGGCAACCCGTTCATTTTCTTTAAGAACAAAGTCTGTTGCTTCAATCAAATTCAATCCAAGTACTGCACCAGATGCAATACCAGTTTGACCAACACCAATCAATGCTTCTTTTTCTGTAGTCTCTTTCCACACTTCACGAAGATAATGGAAATCAGTATATCCTGCTTGAAGTGTTCCAATGAATGCTGCTGCCTTTGATCTTGCATTCAAGTCTTCCTGAGATTCAATATCACTAGAATTAATTTCTGTCAAGTTACAAAATTGATGTGGATTCAATGAAATTTCTGCACATGGATTTGTGAAGATATCATAATTGTTTGTCCAGAAAATCCCAGGTTCGCCAGCACCAGAAAATTGAATGCGTTCCCAAATATCAAAGAACTCTTCTTTTGATATATGGTCTCGGTGCAATACAACGGAATTATTTGCACGACCACGTTGCGGATTAAGTTCGTACCATGCACCAGACTTGCATGTCATCATGTCCATATCATCACGACTAAAACCTGCAATCATTGCCGCACGACGAATACCACCGGACAATACTGCATCTGCAATATGACAAAGAATATCATGTGCTTCGATTGGTTGTAGTTTCCTGCCAACTGATCCATTCAACTTTGCACGAATTTGTTCAATACAAATACGCAATGGGTCAGGTCCAGGTGCTTTACCACCAGAGGTAATTAATCTAGCACCCTTTGGGCGAATATCACGATAATCAAATTCTGGATCAGACTTGTTTAAAAAATACGCTTCAATGATAATCTTAATTGCGTCTGCCCAACCTTCAATAGAATCTCCGACAAGGAAACGTCTTGTCTTTTCCTTTGGACCGGTAACTTCTGGCAATTTTGCGATATGATGTTTTTGTACTGAATACCCTACACCAGACCCACCAAGTAACAAAAACATCACTTCTTTGAAAATGTCAATATGATCTACAGGAGCATATGCACAATTGAACATTCGGTTATTGCTCAACTCAATTGGGCGACCACCAAATTGCATTGATCGCATGGACGGTAACACTTTTTTAGTAAATACAAAATTACGATAAACCTCTTTGATTTCTTCCTTAATCGCAGGATATTTTCGGATGTGCATTGCCATGTTTCTTTCGCAAAGTTCATCCCATGTTTCTCTACGATTTATCTCTGGAATCCATTTCGCATATTTGTTAAATACGGTAATGTCAGATAAAATACTTTGTGTTACGTCCATTGTCATAATTGCTCCCTATTCTTATTTTGTTCCGGTAGATCCGAATCCACCTTCTCCCCTATCTGTTGCAGACAGAGATTCCTTTGTTTCAACTTGTTTCCATGAGCACTTCAACACAGGAACCAAAACCATTTGAGCAATACGATCACCGTCATTAATAGTGATAAGATCATTACCAGTATTTTCTACAATAATTCGAATCTCTCCACGATAACAGGAATCAATAGTACCAGGAGAATTTGCTACTCTCATTTTTGTTTTCAACGAAAGACCTGATCGAGGTCTAATCTGAAATTCCAACGCATTTGCTAATTCAATATATATGCCTGTCCCTACAGTCGTTGTTTCATGTGGATATATTTTAACGTCTTCATTTGCCTTTAAATCCATACCTGATGCACCACTTGTTTCATATTGTGGCAATCCGTGTTTGGACTCCGAATAAATTTTTACCTGAACTGGTGGCATCATTGGTGGTTCAATGAACTCAGGCATTTGTGGCATTTGTTGCGGTTGATTGGCAAATTTGGTTTCTGGTCCAAATTGAATATTTCCTACAGTCAGATGTTCCATAATGTCTCCATAATTTAGTTGTGCGACTTATTTATAGTTACTCAGTTATCAATTCTGCAATACTTGGGAACTCTTTTGCTATAATGTCCCAACACTTCAATGCAACCTCACGATGCTCTTTCTGTGTGCCATTACCACATCTAAGTTCGCAATAATGAATCCATGAACGGAGTGACCCCTTCATATACATTGTAGTTTTTGTCATGCCCTCTGGCAACACTGCTCGTGCTTGTTCCTTTGCAATACCATGCTCTAATGCCCACTCATATGCTTCTTTTGCTTGACGTTCAACCAATTCTTGATAACCAGTCCATTCTTCAGACAATTCAGGATCATCAGTTTCAACACTATTTTGACGATTCTTTTCATCTTGCAAACGTGCTTCACGAAACTCAAATTGATCAGTGACTGCAGCATATCTCTGACTGAATTCTTGAAACACGAATGATCTGTGTCTCAAAATTTGACGACCAATATCACGAGTAGTTTTAATTTCTAAACATACATCAACCATTTCAAATGGACTGAAATGTTTATTCTTCAATAGATAACGAAGCAATCTTGGTGCAGTTTCATTATTGATCTGTGCGGTTGGATTTGACACTCGTGCAGCATATGCAACAAATTCTTCTGGTGTTTCAATACCGTCTATTACTGGAACAGTGACTGCTACAATTTTAACCTCACTCATTTTCTTCTTCGCCCCAACTAAAAGAAACTTGTGAGTCATACAATGGGTCTGCGGCACTCACAAATTTATCTTTGTCGTAATCCATCACACCAATTTCTGCATTGTGATGAAACACAAAACCACACCCTTTCAAGAAATCAAAAAATTGCCACATTGGTCCTTCATATCCCGTCCAAGAATCAATCTCATCATTAATGCGAACAACTTTGGATGTTGAGTTTCCAGTTTCATCATCATAACATTCAAACGTATATGTCTTAATCATTTCACTTCTCCTTAAAAATCGATACCCTCAATTAACACTTTATCATCCGGTCCAAACTTTTTCATAACAGCACCACATTTACTACAATACAAAAATGTCCATCCCAATCCATTATCATGATAACTTCCCACAACATGCCCCACTACTGTTCGACATTCCTCAACCAATTTCTTTCTAGCAGGATAATACACATCACGGTCATAATCTTTCATTGCTTCACGTTCAAATTCTCTACGATCTTTATCAATCTGATGTTTCATTTTCCATATATCTGTCATGTTTTACTCCATTTCGAAAACTCTAGTTCTGCTTGCAATCCTTGAAATGTATTGTTAGTAATTATATCCATCATCCTTTTTCTAGTCCAAAAATTCTTCAACCACATCTCGTTGATATCCTTGCCCAAAATATTCAGTGGCAACAAACACACCTTTCTACCCTCAGAAATTAGTTTTCTCACAATCTTCATAATCTCTTTGTTTCTTACATCCCTATCTGGTATATAGGTCACATCTGCATCACGATTTTGAAAATTACCAATCGCACTTGTACCGACTGCTACTGCATTAGGAAGAAACATACTATCGATTGGACCCTCTACAACATAGATTGGTTTATTCACATCAAGACGTTCTTCACCATAAAATTTAGGCACACTAGCGTCTAGAGTGATTGAATAATATCTAGGTTCTTCTTTGCCAAACGATCTAGCTGTATATGCGAATAACACCCCATGCTCTGAATACCATGGAATGACCAATCTAGGATGATCTTTTGTTTGATCCGTAATCTTAAATTTATCTGTGTTTTGTGATGCCCAAGTCATGAATTTTGGGGCAAAATACATACGCATCCAAAATTCCTCTGGTATCTGTCTTTTTTCTATATACTCACGAACTGCATTGCCTTCTGGTAATTCGTCTATAGATTTAAGACCTTCAAGTATATTTGGTGTATATTTAACAGTTTCTGGCACATGTTTAACTGGAAACTTAACAGAAAAGTCTGGTGCTTCTTTTACTGTATGTTGCTTGAAGTTGTTAGAATAATTTTCAAGAGCATATCGTCCGTACAAATTAACATCTACGTGCTTCAGGAAATTCCCAAATGACATAGATGCGTTGCAATTGTGACATTTGAACGCTAATTGATTTTTATATTCATATAGATACCCACGTTTCTTGTTTTTCTTTTTAGCAGAGTCACCACAAACAGGGCATCGAAACTCTGCAAGAAATGGGGTATTGGATTTTTGCTTGAACCCCTCTAACCTTGGGGACAATTGTTTAGCATAGGATTGATCGACATACAATGACATAGACACCTCTCAAATTAATCATGCTACATTGTATAATACCAACAAATTTATGTCAAATCGCAAAAAATACTTGACATAATTATAAAAGTGTGAGAGAATTACATGTCCCCTGTTGCATGTGGTATAAATTAATTACTTCTTAATCTCTTCCAATATGGACTCTAGTTTAAGAGTGTAATTGATCAAATCAAATAAATTTAATTCAACCACTCTAACCAGTTCACCATCAGTTGTACTATCAATAGTATCTCGTAACACAGGTCGTTCTGGTGTATTAAATTGAGGTTTTACATAAATTGGTACTTTAACAGTACATGTATCAGTACATTCTCTTGTTGGATTATAGATACAACCAGTTAAGAGAAATGGGATCAATAATAACATATATTTCATTTCTTGTTCCAGTTCTTGATAGCTATATCAGATTGCGACTTAAGTTCAACCATTGCTGCTTTACAATCAACTGCTAATGGTGACTTTTCCAATTTACCTTTCAATGCAGCATTCTCTTTATTTAGAGAAGCAATTTTTCCATCATTCTGTTTCAATCGATTGTCAAGATCTTCTTTATCCTTTGCTGCTTTATCAACAGCATCATTTTGATCCTTGATTTTATCTTTCAGATGAGAAATCTGTGTGTTTAGTGTAATGATGTTATCTTGTAACCCATTATTCTTGACACGAAGAGACTTGATTACCAATGTCTCTGCACCAATGAACAATAGTAGAAGAATGATAATTATACCACGAATTCCAATAATCTCGAAAAACTTTGTCAAAAATCCCATTGTGTATCTCCTTTAACCAATCATAAATTCAAGAGGTGCGCTCATTTCCTTTGCTTCAATTTCTAGATCTTTAATTTCATTGACTGCCTCGTCATAAATCTGCTGTCCATCATAGGTAACACCACCTGGCAATTGCATACCAGAATATTTTTTAAGATTGCTACCCCATTGTTTTTTGAACAGTGCGGTGGTATATCTAGTAAGCCAAAGGTCTTCATAAATTTCATTGTATGAATCTGGATCAAGCATTTTGTAAACTTCAATCGCAACCCAATCACCAACAACCATTTCACCTGTCCAATTTACATCAAGATAAATTCTATTCATGCGACGGTTGAATCTGAATGACTTTTCTTTCTTGAGAACAAAGTCAAGATGGGACAAATAATTCATCATTGAGTAGTAATACTGTGTTCCACCAGATGACGTTAGATTACGAATCTCTTGCATCATGAGTTGATATTTAGGATCCCATAATGTATTGGATGAACTGAACACGTTAGTGATATTGAGAACCTTTAATACGCTAACGACATAATCATCAACTTCAATAAATCCATTATCGAGATCACCGATCTCTACTATTGTAATTGTCTTTGATACAACACCATTAGTGATAGTTTGATTCTTGGCAAATTCTTCACCTAGATTCTTTGCAGTAGTGATGATATTTCCATCAATGGCAGTGATAGTTGCACTTGCACCCTGTGTAGTGGTGAGTGTGTCATTGACTGCGAATCCTGTTATATCTGCAACAGTAATTTTGGTTGCCGTGATCTGATGTCTTAGATAATCACGTTCAATACCATCGAAATGCCATTCTGTGTATGACTTCAAAGAACGATCAAGGTTGTCTTCGATCTGTTCATCTGATATTTCAATATTGATTACCCCACCACCTAATTGTCTTAGGCAGTAGTCTGCATGATCTTGTCTAGTGTAAATTGGCATAGTTATTCCTTACAGATTCTTGACGATTAAAACGTCTTTTGCCACAACAATTTCTGTGGTTTCAGTATTGACCTTGCATCTTAGGTCATATTTTTTACCAGAAACTCCACCCACGATTCGTTGAATTACCTTGTTATCATCAACAATAACAGGAACACCTTCCTTCATTTCAGGAATGTCATCCAATTTGTTCTCTGCACTTACAGTCACTTCTGGCGTATCAACAACAAGATATTGTGTCGAAAAATCGAATGTGACGTAAATCTCTTCTGCGGGGTCTTTTATACTTAGTGACATAATTAATCCTTAAACTTTATATTATTTATGGTGAAATCTAACTCTCTTACCTCGATAAGGTGTTTTGGTATGGCAAATGTTACGGTGTTGTGTAACGGTCTTAACTCTATGATGTTATGGAGTTTTCTGAATGGAATATCTTTCTCAAGTCTTCTTAAATGTGCAGTTTCACGTTTTGGTTTGTAATAGATGATGTAGTTATCATCGATCTTGAATTCGATGATGTCACGACCATTGATGAGGTATGCACCAGAATCAGCATTGAACTCATATGGTCTGAGAGCAGTGATAATGTTGCCATCGATTACATATGTGCCTTGTTCTGCATCGAATATAAACGACTGTCTGTGATCAACGTCAGATCCATTAATGATGTATGTATCTGGATATGCAATGAGGGTCTTGTCAATGATAATTTCAGCAAATATATCACTGCCATTGATGATGTATGAACCAGATTCAACATCAACATTAACAGTGCGGGTGACACTTGTATCACCACCATTGATTACATATGACGTAGGTGCATTATTAACAAGTGAGGTCTTTGTTAATGATGAATCCACATCATTGAGTGTATATGAACCAGAAGTGTTGATGCCAATAATTGAGGCATCAAGTTCAGCAAGGATGCCATTGATTACATATGAACCAGAGGTCAGTTTAACGTCTAAATTAACCTTGACGTTGTTAGCATTTATTACATATGAACTACTGTTGCAGGATACAAAATATCCCTTGTCAATTTCTGCTATTTGACCGTTGATTGCATATGTGGTAGATGATAATGTGAGAATTCTTTGTGCATCAAGTTCTGCAGCAAACCCGTTAAGTGTGTATGCACCAGAATTTGCAACACCATTGATACTTGCACTTAGGTCTGCATTGAATCCATTGATTACATATGCGCCAGAACTTGCATTTGACGTAAGTGCAAATTTGGTGTTGTTGCCATTGATTGTATATGTGCTACTGGATTCAATTGTTGAGTAACCCTTAACTGTTGCGGCATTGAATCCAGTTAATGTGTATGTGCTTGAATCAAGTTTGACTGATAGAGATTCACCAAGATTTGCACCAGTAATATTGTATGTGCCATAATCTAATAGACTTGCAGCACCCAATGATGCAGAATAACCATTGATGATATATGTTGTAGATGTGCTATTGAGTAATCTAGTAACATCTGTATCGATTGCTTGACCGTTAAGATTGTATGTGCCAGAACCAATTAGTGTTGAGTATCCCTTAACTATATTTGCAGAATCGCCATTGATTACATATGTTGTACTTGAAGAATTCAGTAATCTTGTTGTGTCAATCTCTGCGTCATATCCAGTTAACACATAATTGCTTGCACTTGCGATGCCTATTAACGAAGTGTCAAGATCAGTTAAATACCCAGTAATTACATAAGTCGTACTGTCACTGTTGAGCAACCTAGAAATATCAATGTCGATTGCTTGCCCATTGATTGCATATGTACTAGATTCAATTAATGCAGAATATCCTTTAACAACATTTGCAAACTGACCAGTTAATGTATATGTGGTTGCATCTAACGATGTTTGTCTTGTTACATTGAGTGTTGCATTGAAACCAGTTAATGTATAATTTCCAGAGTCTGCAGCACTTGCAGCACCTAATGAAGCAAGATATCCATTGATTACATATGTGCCACTAGCACTATTTAATAATCTGGCAACATCAATGTCGATTGCTTGACCATTAATTGTGTATGTACTAGAACTGATTAGAGTTGAATATCCCTTGACAGTTGATGCATCGTACCCTGTAATTATATAAGTTGTTGGTGCATTGCTAATTATTCTAGCAACATCAATATCAGTTGCTTGACCAGTTATAACATATGTTGTTGGTTCATTATTCTCAATTAGACCGGTGTCAGTATCAAGTGTAGTTCCATTAATGACATATGAACCACTTGATGCACTAAGTAATCTGGTCGCATCAATCTCTGCAGCAACCTCATTGATTGTATATGATGCTATATCAATGAAGGTTGAATAACCCTTATTTACATTCGCAGATTGACCATTGATCGCATATGTTGTATTATCTAATGATGTTGTTCTTGCAGCATCGATCTCTGCTAATTGACCATTGATAACATATGAACCAGCATCGAACATACCAACGGTTGACAATGATGTAGATTGACCATTGATTACATATGACGTAGGTGCATTATTGATTAATCTGGTTGCATCAATTTCTGCCAATTGACCGTTAAGGTTGTATGTACCAGAACTGATTAGGGTTGAATATCCCTTAACTGTTGTTGCATCGAAACCAGTTATGACATATACACCAGAAGATTCAACTGAACCGATATTGTTAGCAGTCGATACACCAGTAATTACATAAGTTGTAGATTGCAGATTCTCGGTCTTACCTGTATCAGTATCAAGATCAGTGCCGTTGATGATGTATGTAGTACTTGATGCAACATTTAATCTAGTTGCAGTAGTTGTTGCTGTTTGACCATTGAGTACATAAGTTGTAGATGATGCAGTGAAGTTTCTAGCGGCATCAAGTTCAGCAAGTTGTCCGTTGATTACATATGTTGTAGATGATGCATTAACAAAATGTACTGAATCAAGATTAGCACTGTAACCCGTAATTACATATGACGTTGGTTGGTTATTTTCAACCAATCCAGTATCTGTATCAAGTGCAGTTCCATTGATTGCATATGAACCAGAATTTAGGAATGTTGAGTATCCCTTAACTACATTCGCATTTGCTCCAACAATCGAAATTGTTGTTGGATCTAATTTTTCACTTAATGCAACACCGATTCTGTTGCCAGTTAATGTAAATATGCCAGGATTTGCAACACCAAATGTACTTGCATTGAGTTCAGCAGGTATTCCGTTGATTACATATGTTGTGGTATTAGCACTAAGAACTTCAGTTACACGGAATTGTGCAGGTTGTCCATTAATTACATATGTGGTAGTAGCAGCATTGAAGTTTCTAGCATTATCAAGTTCAGCGAGTTGACCATTAATTGCATATGAACCAGAACTTATTAGTGTTGAATAACCTTTATCAAGTTCTGCAGGTTGTCCATTTATTACATATGTTGTGCTTGAAGCATTGAAGTTTCTAGCGGCATCAATTTCTGCAAGTTGCCCATTGATTGCATATGTGGTAGATGTGGCATTGAAGTTTCTAGATATATCAAATTCAGTGTCAAATCCACTTATGACATATGATGATGTAGATGCATTGAAGTTTCTTTGTGCATCTATCTCTGCAAGTTGTCCTGTGATTGCATAAGTTGTTGCATTGATAAGAGTTGAATATCCCTTATCAAGTTCAGCATTGAAACCAGTTAATGTGTAGGTTGTGCTACTTAAATTGACATACTTGGTTGAATATAAGTTAGTTGAGTAACCAGTGATTACATATGATGTTGGTTCATTGTTCTCAACAAGACCAGTGTCAGTATCAAGTGGTGTGCCAGTGATATTGTAAGTAGTGCTAGATGCATTTGTTACATATGTTGATCTTGTACCGTTTGCGAATCCTGTGATTGCATATGTGCCTGATACAAAATTGGCAGTGGCAGATTTATCTAAATCTGCATCATTGCCATTGATTACATATGAAGATGTATTTGCAGTTACTAATCTTTGTGCATCTATTTCTGCTGGACGACCTCTGTCGACTGCAGTACCATAAGTTGGTAGGAAGGATTGTAATGTGCCACGATTGAATTGTGGTGATCTAATTCTGAATGTAACATCAACAACATCACCATTAATATAATATCCAAAGAATAATAATGTTACTCTTCTTGCTAACGGGTGTGAGATATTTCTTGTAACAATATTATTAACCCAAGAACCAGTTAGGGATAAACTTGTAGAGTTTGAATATAGATAATCTACAGTATTTAATGGGTGTTCTCTGATATGAAATTGAATTGTTTTTGGTGTGCTTCCACTTATTATCTTAGAATCAATACTTGCAGAATATAATTCATTATTAACTGTTAATGGTGTTGGACTTTGAGTTATCCAAGACCCAGAATAATTTTCTCCTGTAGCAGTACCATTGATTCTAATATCAATATATGGATATACATCAGTTCCTATTCCAACTATGCTAGTAGTAAGTCCATTTCCGCCAGTCAATATTGACCATCCAGTAGGTGGTGTTCCAATACCAGCACCTACCATCATACTATTAGGTATTAAGTTACTTTCACCACTTACTTCATAATGACCATATGGCAAATATGTTGTTAAATTATTAGCAGTAATTGAACCATTCAAACTATACGAACCAGCACTTGCAACAAATGCTGTTGATCTATCTAGATCAGTGTCATATCCAGTTAATGAATATGCACCAGCAATTTCATTGGTAAAATATCCCTTAACAACATTCGCATTCTGTCCAGATATGGCATACGAACCAGCAACCAAATTACCATACTTGGTTGAATATAGATTGGTTGCAAATCCAGTTATGACATAAGTTGTTGCTTGTAGATTTTCAACCTTGCCCGTATCAGTATCAAGGTTAGTACCATTGATAGCATATGAACCAGCAACCAAATTACCATACTTGGTTGAATATAGATTAGTTGCAAATCCATTAATTGCATATGTGCCAGAACTGAATGTAGTCGAACTGCCTTTGACAATCGATGCTGCATAACCAGTGATTGCATATGTGCCACTTGTTTCAACAGAACTGATATTGTTAGCAGTTGATCTACCACTGATTGCATAAGTTGTTGCTTGTAGATTTTCAACTTTACCCGTATCTGTATCAAGATTAGTACCATTGATTACATAAGTGGTTGGTAATAACTTGACAACAACACTTGATGATAATCCGTTACCACTGATTGCATATGTGCCAGCAACTTCATTGGTGAAGTAACCTTTAACTGTCGTTGCATTGAAACCAGTGAGTGTGTATGCACTTGGCGATTCTTTAGAACTGATAATGTTTGCAGTTGATCTACCACTGATTGCATAAGTCGTAGATTCAAGAACGAATGATTTCTGTGCATCAAGTTCTGCAGGTTGTCCATTAATTGCATATGTTGTAGATGATGCAGTGAAGTTTCTAGATGTATCAAGTTCTGCCAACTGACCATTGATTGTGTAAGTTGTCGAAACTGCACTGATGTTTCTAAATGCATCAATTTCAACATTGAATCCAGTGATTGTATATGTGGTGCTTGAAGCAACAATGTTTTTAACAGCATCAAGTTCAGCACTGAATCCGTTGATTGCATATGTTGTATTGGTAGCAACGAAGTTTCTAGCACTATCGATTTCAGCAGGTTGTCCATTGATTGCATATGTTGTTGAAACTGCATTGAGTTTTCTAGCACTATCAAGTTCGGCAGCGAATCCGCTTATTGCATAGGTCGTTGCTTGTAAATTCTCGACCTTGCCAGCATCTGTATCAAGTGGTGCGCCAGTTATAGCATATGAAGTACTTACAGAATTAATGACCCTTGTAAGATCTAATTTTGTAAGTTGTCCATTGAGTGTGTAAGTAGTAGATGCAGCATTAAATGATTTCTGTGCATCAAGTTCTGCAGGTTGTCCGTTGATTGCATATGTTGTACTGGTAGCAACGAAGTTTCTTTGTGTATCAAGTTCAGCATTGAATCCAGTGATTGCATATGCTGTTGGTGATGCTACGCCAGATAAACCAAGGTCTAGATCTGTTGGTTGTCCGTTGATTGCATACGTTGTCGAAACTGCGCTTAATGTTCTGGTAGAACTAAATGCTGCAGGTTGTCCATTAATTACATATGAAGATGTATCTGCAGTTACTAATCTTTGTACATCTATTTCTGCTGGTCGACCTCTGTCGACTGCAGCACCATAAGTCGGTATAAATGTGTTAGCAATTGAACCACGTTCAAATTGCGGTGATCTAACACGAACAGTGAAATCAACAACTTCAAATTGTGGAGTTGTACGAATAACATGGAAGTTAGATCTTCTTGTTCCAGTCGACAACATTGTTGCGGTATGGGTAAATCTTGTCCAATTACCATCAACTGCAACTAATGCTGATTGATTACTTACATATCCACCATTAATATTGTTTTCTCTAATTGATAATAATAAGTTTGGATTAGTACCAGCAATTAATTTAAAATCAATTGTTGCGACAAACTTATCACCAATATTTGCTAACGGACCATTGTCATCCCACCCTTGATTCCATGATGGATATGAAAGTGCAGATGCAGTACCATTAAATCTGATATCAATATAAGGATAAACATCTGTTCCAACACCTACTACCGAAACAGTTATTCCAGATCCAGAATCCATTGACCATCCAGTAGGCGGTGTTCCAATACCAGCACCTACCATCATACTATTAGGTATTAAGTTACTTTCACCACTTACTTCATAATGACCATATGGTAAATATGTTGTTACATGTTTATATTGTGCAACACCACTCAAATTATACGAACTAGCACTAGCAACAAATATGTTCGTTCTATCTAGTTCTGCAGCATATCCAGTTATGTCATAATTTGCACTTGCTGCAACACCCAATCTAGTACTATCAATCTCTGCAGCATATCCACTTATGACATATGTTCCAGCATTCAGATTAGTTGATTTAGCACTATCAAGTTCTGCAGCGAATCCAGTGATTGCATATACGCCAGCAACTTCATTGGTGAAATATCCCTTAACAATATTTGCAAGGTTGCCATTAATAACATATGAACTAGCAACCAAATTACCATACTTGGTTGAATATAAGTTAGTTGGATATCCACTTATGACATACGAAGTTGGTTCATTGTTTTCAACCTTACCTGTATCTGTATCAAGTGGTGTTCCTGTTATGACATATGTTGTGCCACTTAAATTGCCATATTTGGTTGAATATAGGTTAGTGCTGAAACCAGTGATTGCATAAGTTGTACTATCACCAGATACAGAATATCCCTTGTCAATTTCTGCTAATTGACCAGTGATTGCATATGAACTACTGTTTAAATTACCATACTTGGTTGAATAAAGGTTAGTGCTGAAACCAGTAACAACATATGTTGTAGTAGCAGCATTGAAGTTTCTAGCGGCATCAAGTTCAGCAAGTTGTCCAGTAATTGCATATACACCAGAATCAGCAATAAAGGTTCCAACTTTACTTAGACTTGTATCGAAACCTGTGATTGCATATGATGATGAACTTGCGGATACTACACCTGATTTAAGTAGTGCGGTGTAATCTAAAATATCTGAAAATGCTTGTGTTGGTGGGGTGAAATTATTTAAATATCTAGGTATGTATTTTGTAATGAGAAGATCATCAATGTACCCATGTATTCTATACGCACTTGATGCTTCACCAATATAAAGAGGTGCATTAATTATAGGTATTGTAGCAGTTATGCTTTCTTGAATACCAACTACATTGTTTTCTAATCCTAAAACTAATGTGGTTCCTGCTCTTTCAACAAAAACATGATATGTTACATCTGGTGATATTGATATTTGAGCTACAAAAGATTGTAACGATGCTCCGTCGCCGTAACTAAGACCTAAATAAAACGTCCCTGCAAAATTTACAATATAAAACCAGAATGAAGTTGATGCTCCACCACCATCACCTCTACTTACAATTGTTCTATATTCGCCATGTGCTGGTAGAGAAGATAAATTTACAAATGCCTGTATTGTAAAACTATTATTTTCAAAGTCGAAATCTGTACTATTAGGCACAGATAAACCATCAGTCGATCCATTAAAAAATGCAGATGCTGTGCCAAATCGTTTAACCCCAGTTTTTGTTACTGGAGTACCTATTCTAGATACAGTTTTTCCAGTAATATCAGTAAATGTAGTGCCATTATCTGCACCATCCATATGCATGCCAAGAGAAACATATTGTCTCCAAGGATCATCTTTATAGATGAGATAATAACCAGCAACTAATTTATTTACAATGTGATTTTTTGTCGATACACCACTTAGGGTATATGACGATGGGTTTGCATTTACTGAATAGTCTTTATCTATTTCTGCTGCAAATCCGGTGATTGAATAAGAACTCGTGGAGAGTTTTGCCGAAATTACATTAGATGTTCCGTATCCAGTTTGATAGTATGAACTTGGACTTGATGGTAGATAGTGTTGCTTATCTATTTCAGCAAGTTGTCCAGAGATTGCATATGCACTAGAATTAATACGTACTGCAATACTGTTACTTGTTGAAAGACCAGTTAAGTTAGTTACACCAGCAGCACAATTTATACCATGACCAATTGTGAATGAAGTGTTTGCATTGCCGGTTAATGAATATGTTGTACTTGTGGCATTGAAGTTTCTAGCAGCATCAATTTCTGCCAATTGACCAGTTATGGCATAAGTTGTAGTTGCGGCATTGAAGTTTCTAGCAACATCGATCTCTGCCAATTGGCCATTGATTGCATATGTGCCTGTACCAATGAGTGTCGAATGACTCTTGACTATATTTGCAAGTTGTCCAGAAATTACATATGTTGTGCTTGCAGAATTAAACAGATTCGATCTAGCAAGATGTCCGTTATTACCACTTATGAGGTATGTTGTACTTACTGCATTAATTTCTTTTGGTGGAGAACCTAAGAATGCATCTGCACCATTAATAACAAGTGTAGTAGCATCACATGCTAATATTTTTGCTACTGCTTGAAGTGTTTGGAATGCATCATTCTGGAATGCATTTTGTTGGAATGCTGGATCAGTATGAGTCGATTCTAAAGTTGCATCTACCCCACTTATTGCATATGTGGTTGATGCAGAATTAAATACAGAACCTTTTGGAAGATTATTCGCAAATCCAGTTAATGATAATGTACCAGCAGATGCAACAACTGCGTATCCTCTTAATAAATTGGTGTTTGCATTTCCTGTTAATGTTAATGCACCAGCATCATTGGAATATCCTACTGGTGCTATGGTTTCGTATATGTCGAAACCAGTTACTGTAAAATACGCTGGATCAGTCGATAGGGTTCTTACTGCTGCCGTTGATATATCGGTGCTAGAAATGGGAACACTAGAGAGAGGGGTAAATCCAAACATATTTTAGTCTGTTTTTATTGTTATGTTATATTTATAAAATAGAAAAGCACCATGACGGTGCTTTCTATAGTTTCATTCACATTTAACAATGTTACTTCTCGATACGAAGTTCTAATTCTTTTATTGCTTCAATCAAAAACCCAATTATTGCATTGTAATTTACTGATTTCTTATCATCAACATCATTAACCAATTCTGGCAAAAATTGTTCAATTTGTTGAGCAATCACACCATATGATTTTCTACCAGTAGTTTTCCAATTGAAACTTACACCTTCAATCTGCTTGATAACATCTAAAGCATTTGATATAGGAGAAATATTTTCTTTAAGACGTTCATCAGATGCAGTATTCATGTTTGTTGCATATAATGTATTATCACCAGAAGTGTAATACATGTCAGATGCATCTACCCGTATATCATCAAACGTACCAGATGTTGAAGTTGTCATACCTAGATAATAGGTAGTAGCAGACGACACATCAGACAACTTAGGAATTTGTGCAGGTAGTGTGCAAAATACATCAGATGTTCCAGACAATGAGATTGCTGAACCACCTGAACTAGATGATAGAATAGTAGAACGAGTAAGGGTGCTGGAATTATAAGTTCCAGACCCTACTTCCCACATGTTACCACTTACTATACAATAGTAAACAACAGTACCATCAGAAAAGGCAGTAGCAAATGTGCGATACCCTGTTGCAGCACCTGCTAATGTTATTGTCCCTGATCCTGCTGTTGTAGTGGTCTCTTTGACTCTATCAGCAACAGAAGGCATGTTATTAAGCTAGGGTAAAGATCGTTCCTGGGTTAGCGTTGTTGAACTTGACAGTGAATGTTTCACCATCGAGCAACGAAATGCTTGAACCATAATCCCACCATGCAACTAATGCATCAACAGGTGATGTTGCGCTGTCGTTGTAAAGAACGACATAACGGAAAGGACCAATAGTACCACCCGATGCTGTATAAACAACTTGTGCTGCCTGAACAGTAGTTGTACCAGTTGTCTCAAACAATGCGTTAATTGATGTAGGATAACCACCAGTTGTATAACCGTTTTGTTGAGTAATCTGAGTAACTTCACCCAAAATAGTTGTGCCAGCAGTGATAGCACTGTTTGAAAGAGCAACCCTGAAAGTGTGTGTTTGCCAAACGTGAACACCCTTCATCAATTGTTCTGTGAAGTCATTAATCTTGTTATATGTTGCCATTGTTTATCTCCTGTTGTTGAGTACTACATAATATTTATATATTATTGATTTTTATTCTTCATTAACTATGGGTTTCGTCAATGTTGCATGTAAATCTTGTGCTGCCTCTTTATAATTATTTAGGGCAAATTGAACATATTCTTGACTTCTAGTACCTAACTCAGGTGCATAAGAATATCCCCAAATTGCATCAAAATTGCATGTAAACCCTTTCGGATTCCATTTCTTGTCAGTATGTGGTGCTTGTGTATTGCGCCATTCCTGTTTCAAATAGTAATAAAACATCTCAGCAACTGGAGGCCAAGCATGTGTCATATCACCATAGGCACGATTGCTTGCCCAATGTGGTGTAATAATTAATGCTTTTGCACCAGGTTTCATTACACGATACAGTTCATTCATGAAATGTACTCGTTGTTGTTGAGTCAAATGTTCAAGGAAATGTGCAGCATATACTTCATCTACACTGTTATTTTTCCATGGCCATTTTGCAGTGCCGATATCCAATACAACATCAACCCCTTCCATCTTGTATTGATCAACCCCAACAAATCCTTCTTGTTTCTTACCACCGCAACCTAAATCCAATTTAAGGAAAGTCGGAGTTTCTTTTACTGTCTTTTTTCTCGTTACCATATTTTCACCTCACTTATTTACCAAACCATATCAGGAATGCCACCACGTTTGCCGTCGTAGTCATAATGACCAACCTTAACCGAACAATCGATAGCACATCTATATCCATTCTTTCTTGCATCAGACCAAAAATAAAGATCTTGTGTTCCGACACCATTTTCAGTGTTTGTTTTAAACCAAGGTTTTCTAAGTTTTGGATCTTTGAACATATCCAATCTGAATACATTAAATCCCATTCCAGTACCAGCGCATTCCACTAATCCACCATTGGGATCAGGTAATTGTGGACGAAAATTCAATACTGGATCCTTGGGATCGCCCCAAATTTGAGCACATCCCCCCGGCCCTTGAGTGAAATACAATCCGCCAATGCAGGCAAACTCAGGATGGGCTTCCATTTGCGCGAGTAATTTGACGAGACCATCAGGTGGTGGTAAATTGTCATGTTCGAGTGTTAATATGTACTTAAATTGTGAAAGTTCAGGATGATCTAAAATGCTTTGAATACATGTTGAAAATGCGTCACCCACTTCCATACCAATTGCAAACAACCTAACGAATTTCGCATTAGGTGGTGGATACATGTTTAACCAAGAGGCAACAATCTTTGTAGGAATCTGACCAAATGCAGGTACGATTTGAATACACGACATGTCTTTATAAGACTTTTCTTTTTTCAAACGACTTACAGTTTGGGATAAATCCGCACCATGTTGTCCTTCGTCATATGACGATATAATTTGTGGCATCATTTGCATAACTTAATTGCTCCTTCAATTAATAATATAGATATTTATTACGGTTCAACTGGTGGTTCTTCAGGTGGTGGTTCTTCAGACGGCACTTCAACTGGTACAGGTGGATTATCACGAAGGTTTGCTAGATACATATATATAGAATGTAAAAGAACATACGCTTGCATGTAATTACTTGTACCAATGATGTCTCCAGTTGCTGGATTTAATAAATTGAATGTTGTATTTGGATCGTTGAACATTTCATTTATGTGTCCAACGTGTTTCGTCATATAACGACCATCACCCATATCGACTGCTTCTTCTTCATAAAATGTGATTTGTGGAGTAAGTCCAAGTCGATTATCAATTGCAACTTGATATGCACGTTGCCATGATGTTGATGTTCCCGTAGATTCTTTATAATTTGTCATATTAATTCCTTATACTGTTCCTGATATTGCATGCCATGAAGGTGGTCTTGCTGCAAGACTACTGTTCCCTCTAAGATTGCTAAATGCGATTGTGGCAGGAAGTGCGGTAGTCGATGCAGAAAAGTAACCAACACCAATCGGCCACTGTATTGATGCGGTCGCTGCCTGATTCCAAAGACCGGAAACGCTTGAATTCAATTGACTGACAAGAATTTGACTGAATGAACATCCATGACTAGATGTTGATGTTCTAATTCCTACTGCAACAAAATATCTATTTTGATTAAGTTGCGTAGTAAATGGAACTGTAAGAAGTCGAATTCCTCTTTGATTTGAAGACGAGTTATTACCAGCATATGCCATTGTTATTAGAGTACTCAATGTTGCAACAGATGATAATGTGGAACCGTTTTTAGTATAAGCACCCCAATATAAAGAAATTGATAACGTGCCAGTAGAGTTTGACGCATTTGAGAAATACAATGGAAATACAAGTCTATTCATAGACAAATAATCATTAAGTGGAATAGGGTTAACCACCAATGTTGCTTGACCATGTATTCCTGCTACGTTTACTGCTTCGTTATATGGATGCCAGAATGTTTTAGTAAATCCCACAGCACCTGCAGATATGACTACTGTGCTGCCATTGCCTGATAGTGTGATGCCATTACCGCCACTTAAATATATTGTTCCACCTGCAGAAGGTGCTACAGTGTTTGCACCAACTGTGTTACCCAACAATGACACATTATTAGGTTGCCCACTCAATGTGATGCCGTTTGATGCAAACGTGCCAGATACGTTATATGCATTTGCGCCAGCAGTGACTGTTGATACTGGTAAGAAATTACTACCAGCATTAGACAGCATTGCAGTTGTTAAATAGTTTCCAGCAACAATGCTGATAGTTGCCACACCAGCACCCTGTGCCATATTTAACGTAATTCCATTGCCACCTGCAAAATATATATTAGTTCCAGACGCAGTACTCTGACCAGCAGTATTACCCGCAAAGGTAAAATATTGTGCATGACCAGAGTTCCAGTCTGACGGTCTTACTAATGATGTAGCAGTACCGTCAGCAACAGTTTGAGTTTTAACGTGATATAGTGCCATTGGTTTTTATTATTGTTATGGATACCTAATATTTATGTCATATGTTCTCTTAGAAAACTCATTAATTCGTCATTATCTCTGAAATAGTAATCATGCTTTTCTTCATCATTCTTGGTGAATTCAAATTTAATGATTCCAAATTCCTTGTTTTGGTATAGGTTATAGAGGAACATTTGATACTGTAACCATCCTCTTTGTTTCACCACTTCCCAACCAATATCATTCTCACGTTTCTCTTTGAAATACCGATCCCATACTACATATACATCTGCAATTTTATCAACAATGATGCCTAGTTTTCCTGCAGGATAGGTATATACATCACCAATCATTGACATTAACAGATATACCTTATTGATATCTCGATCAGGATTCATTCTTAGATCTTTCATCAAAAGTGGACGATTACGAGTGGCGATTTTCCATTTGGTAACATCGTCATCGACATATCCATAGTGATTCAACCATGTCATATCCATTAACATTGCGCCTTCAACAAACGAATTAATGTCATATCCAGGATGTTCATGCAATACACCATAGAATTTGATGTTTCCGTTATTCTTGAACATTCTCACAGGTAATTCTTTGTCTGGATCACCATTAGATGTTCGTGCTTGACGTTGCTGAATCGCAATACCATCAAAGAATTCTGTATCGGAGAAATACCCAAGAAACTGAGGATTCATTGCAACTTCATCAGCATCGATATAGAATATCCAATCTCCTGTTGCCTTTGACATTGCAAAGTTTCTTGCTGCACCGAAGTTTCCGACACCATCTTCTTCTTCAAATCGATGGTCGTAAATCTTGTCTGTGAATTTTGCTGCAATCTGTTTTGTTGAATCTGTTGAACCAGTATCGACAATGATAATTTCATCTGATATGAGTTTTACAGACTTCAAACATCTTGACAGATTATCTTCCTCATTCTTGACAATCATGCAAGTAGAAATTGACTTGTATGGACGTGTCTTAAATGCCTTCTCTAAGTAATTGATTTTGTGTATCTTTCTAGGACTAGATGGAGAATATTTAAATCCAAATGTCCAAGTATCAAGAGGTTCATTATGCAAACCCGTCATTTGTGTTCCTGCACGAGTGACAAACAATCCATCAAATTCTTGGAAGATATGTTTAATGTCTGCATACTCAAAATGATGAATGTGTTTAATATCTTTTTCTGGTGAATATCCTCTGGTATATGAAATTTGTTCCCATGGACCATATGGCACTGAGAAAATGACATTACAATTCTCTGCACACTTACGCAAAATACTTTCGATGAACGCATATGGATCACGCACATGCTCCATAATCTCACCAGCAAAAATCATATCAACTGGTTCAATTTCAAGAGAGTCAAGATCCGTTACATTATGCAAATAAAATTCATTCTGTGGGAATTTACAATTTGCCTTATACACATCAAGTGATGGTTTGTGGGCATCAACACCAATAACCTTTTTAATGTTAGGTAAATTTCGTTGTGCGGCAGAACTCATCATGCCTGTGTTACATGCAACATCTAACACTGTATATTGTCTAGTCTTTGGTAAATGTTTCTGTAAAAATTCAACCAAATGCCCAATGCGTTTGTTATATTTTTCAGGTTCTGCATCAAACACCGGATTGTAATTCTGTTCATAATCAAGATTGCTATTGACACTTACATCAATATAATCTTTGAAATTTCCAAATGTGTATTTTTCTGGCAAGATATCTTCTTCACCAAATACTTCATAACCTGCAACCACATCTGAATTATAAAATAATTTTGTCGCAACACCTTTTTGGTTCTTGTGAAACCTGTCCATAAACATTTTATCGAATCGAGCATTCCAATCTGCAGCAATTGCTCTCCACGAATAGTCTGCCATCTTTTCTTTGCCCAATTCAGACTGTGCAAACCAATATTCTTTATCATCATACAGATCAAACACCTTACTTAAAAACATGTCTTTGTACTTGTTTGATCCGACTTCTGCATCAATCAATGTATCTGTTTTTACTGTTTCTGATAATGCAAAATCATCTGTTGTCACGATCACACAACCTGTACCTTGCGCTTCAATAGCAGAGATGCACGAGATTTCTGGGAATGCTGTTGGATATAACATAACTCCACAATTTGAAAGTAAACGATACAATTCAATCTTGTTCAAGTTGCCATGATTCTTGATGTTTGGAGTCTTCTTTACCAATGCATCGATCATGTCATAAAATTCTGGTTCAATAACCATCTTTGCATTTTTAACATTTGAATCATATGCACAAATGTTAAGTGTTGCGTCAGGAATTTTCTTGAGGATTTCTGGCCACAGTTCTGTCAATAGATACCCAAGACCACGTTCTGGTCGAGAAATGTATGTAAAGTTTTTCAATCGTGTATCAATTGATGGTTGTTCTTTGTTCGCCAAAATAAATTTTGCCAACTCAGAATCATATCCATTTTTGGTTACATCAATATAACCACGGAAACTTGGATATTTGTCAATATAAATTTGTTTTTGATATTGTGACATATTGAAAATTTTATCAATTTGCCACATCTTCTTTGATAAATCCTCTGGTTGAGGCATGTCATGTAACCAAAGAATATTCATTTTAGAATCAAGTGGTTGCGTGGCAAAATCAATAAACCTTGAGATCACCATAACATCAAATGAATAAATGAATGCACGATTATTGAACACTTCAATGTCATGATATTGAACTCCACCATAAACTCCAGGTTTGTCACATGGACAGAATACAATAACTTCGTTGCCCAATCGTGCTAATTCTCGTGCCATATAAATCATGGCACTTTCAGAACCACCTAACGACTTCTCTTTGATCGAATCACCGTTAAACTCAATGCCAAGTGTGACGAACCCAATTATCTTTTTCATAACAAATCTCCATTATTAAAATTACGAAACTATTTATACGCTTAAACCATCGATCAATTCAGTAAGTGTGCTATATGCCTTTTCAGATTTTAGGATTGACTTTTCGGAAATGATTCCGACATAGGTGTTGCCTTTCTTCATGATATAGTTATCGCCAACTTTTGACACCTCAAATCCTTCTTTGATACATTGTTGAATGTTCTTTTCCAAACCAGTTTGTTTTGGTGAAGTCTCACGAGAATCTTCTGCAATGATCTTCACATTTTTCGCTTCAACCTTGACACCCTCTTTTATGGATTTGGTCTTTTTCTTGGTCACATCGAATTCCACCAATGGTTCGAACTCGATTGATTCTGTCAGTGGGGTGAAGATTTTTCCGTCGATGATGACTTCCAATCTTGATTCATACACACCAGATGGCATCACACCTTTCAACTTTGGTACTTTGACTTTAATGCTGTCACCAACATCTTCGCAGTGACATGCAATGTCATAATCTGGACCCTCGATCACAAACCGAATTTTTGCAGGTTTCTCAGTTGTGCCGAACACTTCCATGCCAAATTCTAGTTCAGCATTTTCAGTTAGTGCTAATTTTGCAAGTAGTGCCATAGTTTATTTCCTTATCTTTACAAAGATGTTTTTGATATTTATGCCTGTTTTTTGAACGAAAACTTTAATGTCGTTCAAAATTGTTACCTTCTTGAATGTTGCAATTATCTTTTCTAGTGACTTACCGATTAATCCCGATACCTCTCTACGCTCTTCCCACTTCTTGTCTTTATATCTTATGCGAACAATAATCTCATATCGTTGCTCTGGGAACCAACCTCCACCGCCAGTATCAACTGGTCTAACAATTACCTCTACTTCAAATCCAAATCCCTGAGTAGCGAATCCAAAAGTCGACCAACCTGGACCCACACCCTGAGTTGCTATTTGAAATACGTCAACCATATATAGTACCCATGTGTATGAAATGTTTGAAAATACTTTGAATATGTCCACGATTATCAATTGCGTTTGTCACTCTACATATCTTATTTGTATAAACGCAATCTTTTTCCTTAATACATTGGCATTCAAGTATTTTCCAACCTCTTTGCTCACACTGATTTAACCATTCAGTGTAGTTGTAGATAAATTGTGTCATATCCTTGTTACAGTAGTACTATTACTATCTCCAGAAATTTGTTGTTGTATCGCAGCACCAACAGTTCTTGCAGTCTTAGTGACAATCAACGGTTTGGTAGGATCTAAACCATGCATTCTATAAATCTCTGTAAGCATAATTGCTTGTGCTTCCGTTAATCCATTTTGTAGTGCCATGATTGCAGTCAATTCAGGTGTTAATTCTGTTCGTACTTGATCTGCAATTGCTGCCGCACTTGGTTTTGTATAAAGGTCATGACCAGCAGTGCCAGATGGATATGACGATAAGTCAGATGCCCATGGATCGCCAGCAGCACCAGCAGAATTAAGTTTCGTACCTGCAGCATCTGGACCATGTGATGCAAAATTGGTATCACTCCAAACTGCATCTCTAACCTCATCTACTGTACCAACACCACCACCCGTTGTAACCGTATCAACCAAATTAGATACAGTTAACATAATACGCACATTAAATGATCCCAATGTATTTACAAAAGGATCAGAACCATCTCTTGCATATAAGTTGCCAGATAACACTAATGTGTGATTGCCCTCATATGGGCGAATCTTCCAACCATTTTCGATGAAGTATGTAGTACCCAAGTATCTACCACCTGGAAGTGGATCACCACCAAGTACAGACATTGCCTGTAGATATTTTGAATTATCATCTACAAGTAACCAATCTTTCCATCTGGAATACATGTCTTTTGCATCGACTGTAGTAGTTCCAGAGGAAAGTATGATTAGTTTATTAATACCATCAAATGTATATGCCATTTATTAAATATTTTGATAATTTCTTTCAAGAGGTGCAACGAGAGACACTGAGTTTGCTTTCGATTTAGCAATGGTTCCTGTTGCCTTAACATATTGACCAGTAGAAAGACCTAATGCAACAGCAGTCACACCAGCATTTGTTCCTGCTGTTCTATCACCACCTGCAGTCTCATTATCGTAATCAAATGTCCATGTTACTGATGATGCTGCATCAATATCATCTGTGATATCTGTACCGTCTTTGTTCTTAACTAATTTAGCACCATCCTCACCATAGTCATTGCCTGCACCAGTTAATGTGGTGTAGAACAACCAGTATTTTGCACTTGCATCATTCTTCAAGTTGTCACCGAAGTTCAATGTCACTGTAGCAACATATGGGTGTGTTACTTTTGTACCAACTGCATCATAGAACTCAATGTCGTTTGTGTCAGCAGAATTGAATGAGTCGATATACACACCATTGTATGTAACCAACGTGTCACCCACGAATCGTAAAAGAAGGTCTGCTGTTTTACCAATAACAGATGCACTTGCGTCAGCATCAATGTCTGTTGCTTGGCGTAGTTGATACTGAATCTTTTCATACACTTGGGCACGAACAGCATCACCTGATGCAGTAGCACCAACATCAGTGTCTGCATCAATAACAACAGTAAATGGGAAGTATGTTGAACCAACTAATCTTTCACCTTCATATGCTGACCAATTTGTTGCATATGAACCACCAGTAATTGGTTGTGTGGATGCATCAGAAGTATGACCAAGAATACACTTGTACCAACGATTATTTGTACCCTTAACAACATCAGCAACGGCATATACTGTTCCTGTAACCCAATCGCCACGAACATTATAGAGAGTATCGTCTGAATGACGAAGGTATGTGATATTGACTTCAGTGTATGGAGTTAAAGTTGAAACATCTGTATCGTCATGTGTGATCTTTAAGTCAACTGCGTTTGATAATGGGAAACGATATGCTTGATATGTCATCGTTGCAGCACCAATTTCTGTGTTAGCAGACTGTGCATATGTTCTTTGATATTCACGCAAGAAGATTTTGAAATAAGTACTGTAATCAAACCCATCAACCGTGCTTCCATCGCCATTAGGATCATAATAAATTTGAACTGCCTGATTGACGTTGTTTGTCAATTTGAAATTCGTTGGTGATCCACCTGCGGTTTGTTGAAAATATGACTGGTTGGTGTTATCAGCAAATGCACCCAAGGTGATGATGCCTGCCCATTTTTCAGTAACAGCACCAGAAGTATTAACGACTGACCAACCACCTGTTCTTAGCAATTCAACTGTCGTTGCTGAACCAGCACCAGAGGTCTCTGTCTTATCCCAGTTCCAACCATTAACCATTTCAAATTGTTCGTCAGTAATTGGGCCCATTGGGAATGGAAATTTAACCAATGTTACATCTGTACGCCAAACTTCTTTCAACTTTGAATACACGCATTTGATAGTCGCCCCATCCTGATTCATTGCACCTACTGCTTTTAATGCAATTCTCTTATTGGTGTAATCAATGATAAGTTCATTGACAGTACTGGCAGCAAACAGTGTCGCCAAATCTGTCCCTGCTACATAAGTTAGATCATCGGGATCTGTGATTGGTGCTGAGTTATATACTGCCATAATGGTGCTCCTTTTTAATGATTGTTATATTTATGGATTGAGATACTGTCTGTCTCTTTGTTGTTGAACTGGTATAGATTGATTGCTTGCCCCTAATGTGATGCCTTCCAATCTGATTGGAATATAATCTAATGAGTGAATCACAATATAAACTTCTGTATCTGCATAGTAGTCATAATTCAATGTATATGTCGTACCAGAATTCTCAGTACCACCCAATTCAAACAAGTCTGATGTTCTATACACACGAACCTCAGTATTAGTTTTCAAACCAGTCAATGTTAATGATGCAGTTGAATATGCATAGTTGTAATCTGTGCTAGTATCAACTTCTGTGAATAATCTGAATGAGTTCAAACGACTGGTTGGTTGTGGAGCAAACACGAATGCTGTATTAACTGCAGTGATTGTTGAATGCCTGCCTGCAATAGGAACAGAACCTGACGAATTTGTCAGTGCTACGTTCGTTGCAACCAATGAGTTGTTATAGTTTGTAGCAACTGCAATTTGTGTACTACCAATCACCTCTGAAACATAATATATTGTTCCAGATGTGATACCACCGAATGTAGCACCAATCAAGACAACACCACATCCAACAAAGAAGTTTGCATTTGATGCTAATGTGATAAGGTTATTTGTTCCAGTGATTGATTGTGATCCTGTACCCGCATGTGAAATGTTTACTAACCATGTACTACCACTACCAGAACCACTAATGTTGCTGATGATGTATGTGCCAGCAGTAACACCTGTGCCTGTCAATTTCATGCCTTCAGCAACAGTACCACCTGTCTGAGTACCAACAGTGAAGGTTGTGCCAGTAATGTTCGAACCTGTAGTTGTTGCAGTAGCATTGGTTGTTGCAGTTGCTGTGGAATTCATTGTTCCAGAATAGATGGTATTTGTAGGCAACCATTCACCAGTAATGTCTGTTGCAATCAATGTTCCCGTAACACCTGTGACAATTTCGTCTGCCACTACCACTGCTGTTGCTGTTGGTGAGGTAATTGCGTTTTGAATAGTCCAACCAGGAACAAATTGACCAACTTTGGCTGCATACTTTAGACCGTATCTTGCTGTGATTCTGAATTTTGGTTTAACTCCTATTGATGGAGAAATACCAGTTTCAGCAGCAAGATTATTCATACCATCAAACCCATTTAACTGCTTCCATGTGCCACTGTAACCAGAACCTTTATCCAGATCATATTCAATCAATGCACACAATGACGTTGTTAGGTTCAACCCTAAATCTGTTGAGTAGATATGCGGTAATCTCTTGGTAAATCCAGTCAATCCTTTGATGAAATGAGTCCATTCAATTACAACTTGTTCTCCAGCGTTTGTCAAAGCGAGGTTTCCGTCATTGGTAAAATATGGAACACCAGATGTAATTGTGTATGGTTTAGATGCCTTGGATGATGCTATTAGTCTTACGTCTAAGCAACCTTTGTTCTGTGTTCCATACGTGAACTCATGGAACATAGAGTCATATACTGCTTGACTTGTTATCTGCAAACCACTATATGTTGGTTCTGTACTTAAGTTCCACGTGTTTGCGTTATATATAGGATAAGGATTAGCACCAAATACTCCACGCATTTGAGTGTCTAATGATTGTGAATACCATGCACTTCGTGACTGACGATTTGAACGAATGTTTTGATATTTTACACCTACAGATGCGTTTGTTGTATTAACAGTATCTAAATAAAACGCAGTAATATATGGGCGAATGTTTATGACATCAATATTATGGAGATACATGTTGTATGCTGGTGATGATGTGCAAATATATCCAGCAGATCCGTTTATAGTGTAGGTCGAATCTTTTACGTTTACGTTAGTAGCACCAGTCGTTCCTAATACCAACATCCCATGATGAATTTGTTTTGTATTGTATGGTTGATAATTTGAAACTGTCACGTTTGCAGCAGAAGTGCCAACAGAAATTATAGGATCACCTGCACCAGGAGTCATAGTGCTAAACAATTGGTTTTGGTCTGTTGGTGTAAATGATGAACTTGCACCAAGATGCAAATGCGCCCAAAGTTGTGATGTTGGTACTGCTAGTAAGTTTGTTTCAATACCTCCACCACCATCAATATTCCATCCGTATAATCCGTTTGATGGGTTCAATAACTGCTGTGGGAATAAGTAAATTGGATATGTGGTTGTAGCAGCAAGTGCGTTACCAGCAATCGTTGTTGGTATTCCGCTTGTGCGTGTGACAGTAGCATGTGCAACTTGAATGTTTGATCCCATTGCAGGTATTGTAATTACTGCGTTTGTTGTTGCCGCAGTTGTGGTAAACGTTACTGAGTATCTTGTCCATTGGTTTGTCAATGTTTTGGTTTCAGATGTTGTGCCTAAATCCATCTTCATCGTAATGTATGAAGTGTTGTTAGGAATGTTTGCACGAGCATAGATTGCAAATGTATGACTTGTGCCAACACCAGTTTGAACAGTTTGAGTAACTGTGCCATTGTTTGCAGTTGCCACCATTGCTACAGCACTTGCTGTAGCATTACCGTTAAGTCCAAGGAAGTTATCATATGGTGCAAGTTGTCCAGATGCGTTTGTCACTGTAACACCAGATGCAGTCCATGGGGTTGTTGCTATTGCTTGTGATTGTAATGCATTATTCATATACATCACAGGTGCTTGTGGAATACAAGTAATTTCTGGTAATTCAAACCCAACAACAAATCTCAATGTTTGGTTTGAAAATGTATTTGTATTGGCAACAGAAACTGTCATTGAAGTGTTACTATCAACAGAAACAACCTGACAATCCATACCGACGTTAGAACCATACACATACATATCTGGTGCTGGACTGAAACCAACATATGTTCTATTTGTGCCTCTATTAACTACATCAGCAGTTAGGTTTGCAGAGAGACGAACAGTATCAAAGTCGATTACTTCTGCAACAGTTGTTCCTACTGGAATACCCGCGCCTGTAACGATTGATCCTGGAATAACACCAACAGCATAAAAGTTGAAAGACAGTGATGAAATAATGTCAGTACCATTCTTACCTTCAATGTCATACGAATAGTTCCAGTAATAGAAACCGGTAGTTGGGTTTGGAATATTTGTAAATGTTGTAGTTATAGTTGATGCTGATGCAGTACCAGAGCAGTTTGCAACAGTTTGACTGCCAGATAATTTTCTCACTCGATAATGATATGGAGTATCTTTTACAACACCAAACGTATCGTCAATTAGTGCACCAGTACTACCAGTGCCTAAGGTAGTTCCCAATAGCGTGGTTTCGTCTCTTGCAGTGAAACCTTCGGTTGTTGATCTGAATATTTGATATGCATGTTTGTAGATTGTCAATGTTCCACCAGTAGTGTCTTTCATTGCTGGTTTATTGATAACAAATGTTGTAGCATTGGTTATGCTTGTAACTATGACCGCAGCTACGTTAGAACCAACTGCTGGTGTTCCAAAATATACTGCTCCTGCTGCATTACAGTTACCTTGGTTAAGAGTGATGACCGCACCGACATATAATGTTGCAGTTGATGTGCATGTAACTGTTGTGCTTCCTGCAGTCGTTGCAACAGAGGCAATAGTTGCACCTGCAGTTGTGTATGATGTTGCCTGATCCAACAATGAGATTCTGTTCCACACTGGATAGACACTTTCAGTCAATGTCCATGTTGGTGTGCCTGCAGTAATATCAGCAGTGTATGCAAACTTGCCAGTCTGTGTAGAGATTACACCAACAGCATTACCATTGTTGGTCATACTAATCCAATGGGTGTAATCTGGTAGATATTTGATTGATCCCCATGTTACAGATGTAGCAGTATTTGATGTTGATACTACGTAGCACTGACTTGCATTCAATGCAACAGCAGCACTCACCATTGGGTTTGCAGTATTGAGTGGTGGTGTTCCTGCTAATAATACGAATGCAGTACCAGTGTATATGACCTTGTTATATACCATGCCAGCAGGTAATGTTGGCGCAGTACCTGCAGTCCATGCCACACCGTCTGCTGAACATGCTGTAGGACCAGTTGTTGATGATGAAGATATTGCACAAAATGTGCCATTACCATATGCGACAGATTGCCATAAACTTGATGCATGTGCACCACCAGCAGTCCATGTTGCACCGTCATTTGACCATGATGTTGCTGTACCAACTGCTGAACCACCAGCAATTGCAACATATCTACCAGCACCACTAGAGGCAACATCAATCCATTGTGCAGATGCCAATGTTGTTGCTGCAAATACAATCGAACCGTTTGTGATAGTTGCTCTAGTTCCTGCTGTTGATGCAACACCACCACCAGCAACGCCGACCCATTTGTTTGTTGCTTGTGAGTTATCAAATGCAAGAGATTGCCATGTTGCGGAAGCGGGAGCAGTTGTTACTGTTGACCAATCTTTGCCATTGGTTGAATATGCAACTATCGTTGATGCAACACCACCACCCTGAATTGCCATGAAATAGTTTTGTGTTGGACACCAGATAACATTCCGCCATTGTGTTGTGCCAGCAGATTGCGGCATCATGTATGTTGTCCATGTTGCACCATCATCCTCTGACACTATACAAGACGATCCTGAAACTGCACCATCAAGAATAACCCAAACTCCATTACCATATGCCATAGTAGGTGCAATGGTTGTTGACCATGCAGGCAATGCACCCATTCTCTGTGGCATCAATTTATATTTTTCTGGTGCTGACATAACAGCACACATTTTCATACCGTCAATATAATTGGTTGTATCAGCAAAATTATGCGAACGATATGATCTTGTCTTGAACCAATACTTTGTATCATTTGCCAAGAATGTAGCGTTTTCAGGATCGGTGAATGCGCGATAACCAGAAATCCAACCGTATCCTTCATTATTGAGACCAATCTTATGTGTAATATTTGAAACAGTAATACCATTGACAGCAGATGCAGTCAAAACGTCTGACATGTTATATATTTTGATGTTGCTATATGTCTGATTCAATCCAGACACTGATGTAGAAATTGCATTAGCATATGGTCTAGTTCTTGGATAACTACCAACAGCAATCACTTTCAACCCATTGACTGTTACATTGTTTGAGTATGATGTACTAAATGCACCACCAGTACCAGTACCTAGAGCAGGGTTTGTGTTTGATCCAGTTATTAAATGACCGCCATGGGTCAGAACAATATTTGTGAATGATGCATTTGAAATGTATGGCCAAGCTATAGATGAAAATGTCGATCCAGAGGCTTGATTATTAGACACGTTCATTCTGTGTTCGCGCATTACCCAAACACCATAATATGAAATTGTTGTAGCACCGTTTGTGTGAGCAGCAACTGATATTGTTGCAGTAGTGTTGTTTGTAATTGACGAAATTACACATGCATGTAATCCTGCAGTACCTGTAATCAATACACCAGGAATCAACGCATTGGTTGCTGGTGTTGTGAGAGTTGTGCCTGAAACTGATCCAGCAGCAAGTGCCGTGGGTGCTGCTGCTAAACACATGTTAGATGGTCGTAATCCAAACGCAACATTATTCAATACTACCTGATAACATTCTGCTGCGTAAGGTACATATGCACCACCACAATTAGTTATTGTCAATGCTGCTGCTTGTGTATAGTTACTATATGATTCACCGAACAAACACTTATCAAATGAGAATACACCACCGAATGGTGAATAGAAATAACATCCAGCGTTTGTTGAACCATAGTTTGATATTTGAAAGTTTGGTGTTGATATGTCAGTCAATAGAATGTTCTGAACACGAATCCTTGCACCATTAGGAGGAATCGCACCGTTTGTACCATCACCAAATCTTAGTGTTGTTGTATATTGCGAACAGATTGGTAATATTCCAATCATGGGGATATTTGCGAATGTGTTGGCAGCACTTACTGTTTGGTTAGTAGTGAAAATTGTTGAACTGATAATCTCTTGAACAAACGTCAATGCTGCTAAACCACGACCTGTGATCCATGTTCCTGGCACTAATCCAGCAGTTGAATCGCATTTGATCACGTTAGTGTTTGGAACCGACTTACAATTTGCTAGATTCAAATATTGAACTGCAGACTGATTGAAATCTTGCGTGAAACAAGTGCCAGCATCGCCATTTGAAACTGACTTGAATCCATTACGAATGTATTTGAATGTTTGGAAATCAGATGCACCTGTCACATTGACCCATGGTTCATATACACCAGTACCATTACCTGTTTCTACTTCCAGAGTTGGAATGTAATCACCATAAACATAAGGTGATGTGAATGTCTGTCCAGATGCGCCAGTAGATGTACCGATTTGAATATAGTCGCCAGCAACTTCAACAACAGACAATCCAGATGCAGCATTGATTGTGTTTAGTGCTGCTGCTGTTGTGACTTTATTTGTTACGAATCGAATGGGTGTGCTTGTGCTGGTATTCTCGATGCGTAATTTACCATTTGTAATTACACATGCTGTTGCACCAGAGACTGCTTTTACTTGATCTGTATTGACTGTTAGTATTGCACCGTTGTTGATTTGAACTGTGTCACCAGTCATTATCTTTGGTTCAATCCAAAACACACCAAGATATACGCCTGATGTAATAACAGATGGTGTCCAGTTAATACCATCCGTTGAGAACGCGGCGTTTGTTGATGAAACAGTCAATGCCACAAACATTTGGCGACCATCCCAAGGTGCTTTGCCACCACCGACGAGCCAGTTAGCAGACGCAGGTAGTGTGGTAGAAGTCCAAGTTGCCCCATTGTCTGTTGAATATGCAGACGCATCACCTGACCCAGGAACAACAACCCATGTACCATTTGCTCCACCCATACTTGCCCATGATATTTTTGACCATGCAGCAGTTGATGGCAATGCATCAGTTATCAATGTCCAACTTTGTCCATCAGTACTGGTGTAAATGTCTCTTGATCCGTTGGCAATCAGAATGAATGTGCCGTTGTAGTATTTCAAGTCAGACCAGTTTAATGATGCAGGGAGAGTACTTGGACTCCATGTAGCACCATCATCTGTTGAATATGCACTTGATGTTGAACTAGCAGCAACAGTAACGAATGTGTTATTACCGAATGCAACCAGGTTCCATGCTGCCGCAGATGGTAATGTCGATACTGTCCAGTCTATATTTGCACGAGGTCTGAAATATGCTGCTGATGTTGTTGAGGTGTTGATAGTGACGAAGGTGTGATTACCAAATGCACACCCTTTCCATGCTGCACCTGCTGGTAATGCTAATGTTCTATTGACTGCACCACCAGTTGCTTCAGGTGATGTTGTTGCCGTTACTGTTCTGTTTGCAGCAATAAACACTGCCAATTCATCACCAAAAGCAAATCCAGTCCATGCAACAGCAGCATCATTTACGTTGCTATAAGAAGTCCATGTGAATCCATTTACTGATGAATATGTATTTCTTGAGGATACAATTGGTGCATAAAATCTGTATCCTACTTCGTCAATGTTTTGATTGGTTGTTGCAACATATGCAGTCATTCGTACACCTCAGGCCAATTATTTTCAATATCCAACGTCTCAGGAAACTCCAGATTTTCTGCCTGTTCCTTTAGTTGTTCAGCATAATCATATATAGATTGCTCTTGCATCATCTGACTAAAATATATACCAACTGCCAAGTCAGGTGTCATTAGAACTTTCTCACCCGTCATTGTTTTCCACATGATGTTTTTTGGTAAATTACTGCCAGCCATCACCAATGCCAATTGCTGAAGTTTTGAGTGTGTATCAGAATGAAACCAATATGGTCCTACTTTACAACCACCATTGTTGGTTTTTATGTCTCGGATTTCTTGTATGCGTTTCCATACACCATCAAAGACGTCTATTCGGGCATTATTGATCTGACCAAACTCACCATTCGCTGCTCGCGTAAATAGTTCTCTATTATATTCATCAGTATCATCACTGTGTGCAATGAATGGTACTTCTGAATCATGGTCCACAAACTTAACGATCAAACTAATTGAGGATCTTGTGCGCCATATTGGATTTGATGCATATTCATAATTCATGATATTTCCAGCACTGTTAGGTAATGTAATATTTATAACACTAGATAAGCAGGAAATCCCATATTCATCAAGGATTCGATTAATGCTGCAGGTGTTGATTTTGTTGTGGCAGACAACATTCTGCTCTCAGTCAACGTGCAATTAACCAACTCAGCACATTGCCATATTGCATCTTCCCCGTTTTTCAAGATATTGAAAAACCCTTTAATTGCTTCCCATTTTGAGTACTTTTCGCCTACCTTTGATAGTGCATATTCTTCTGTTGGTTTATCCCAATATGCTGCACCGCAAGGAATCCAATAAAATGGTGTTTGTGCTGATAGTGGATATATTCTTACTTCAGGTTGAACTGCCTCTATAACAAATACTCTATCACCAACAACCCAAGCAATGCCAATGTGATGATACTCAGATCTAGTAAAGACACGAATTGCCTGAACTTGAAGGTCATAAAACGAACCCCATGTTTTGTGTGACCATGCTAAAATATCACCAGATTTGATCTGTGGTCGAATTTCTGCATATTTCATTTTTTAACATTGTTATCAGCAGGAGTGACAGGATGAAGTTGACAACAAAAATCTTCTATTTTCTTAACCCTTAATTCAAAAATAGAATGTGCGTAATTATTTTCTAACATATGTTGATGTGTTTGATCCATATTCGTTCTAACATCATTCCATAAAACCAAACCAATTGCTTGAACAATTCCGACGATCCAAGCAACAACTTTCCATGCACCTTTACCCTTATTTAATATTTCATCTTCTACTCTAGTGCGTTGCTCATAATTTACTAAATGCTCTTCTAATCTATCCCCAATTTCGTGTATCGTGTTTGTATTGGCAATTAATGAAAGATTTATTCGATTCATGACCATCAATTGCAACTTCACTTTAGTATCTTGTTCTTCAGAAATTAATTTTTCAATCTTTTCTTGTTCAGCAATTAACTGTGAGCTTGGCGATGATCTTCGTTCTGTTTTTTTGGGTTCCATAAATTACTTTCTGAGAAAAGGTTGAAGAAATATAATGAATTTATAATATTTATCAATGTAGCAACATCGCCATTCCCAATTCTTCTGGGGTCTGCTCATCATATCTTTCTCTACCATCTTGAACAAAAAATGGCAATAAATCATCTTCCATCTTGGCAATTGCATTGTTGTACATCTGATTTCTGATAGATTTGTCATATAAATCGACAAACCACGGTTGTGTAACCAACCAAGCAAATAACCACAGACATGCCACCATGTCATCATGAAACCCTTCATCTGCTTCATATGAACCAGAATCTGCCTGTACAAAAGTTGATAATTCTTGAATTGCTTGTTGATCATTCACGATCAATTGATTCTTTTCTATGATGTCTTTTAGATTAGCGCAACCAATGCGTTTAGTCTTCTTTGTAGTACGAACACCTGGATATGGGTCTGCACCCTTCTTACCTAGCACATCACCGGATTTAGACCAATATAACTCTTCATACTCATACGTGAAGTACATTTCATCTGCAACCTGTGCGCCCACATCATTAATCTCAATTAGTACATATGCCGCGTTGTATTGAAGAGCAAAGTGATATACCAATGCAGCATATTGCAGTGGTGCGATTTGTGCATTATTGTATGAAGCAACTATACGATGTGGGTATTCTGAAACATCAAAAATCATGAACGCAGACGAGTCTAAGTGCCTTCCTCTAGAAACGTCGACAGTCATGGTGTATTTCTTACCCTTTTCTGGGTATTGATATATCTTTAGTCCAGTGTATTCGCCAGTGCTAAATTCTTGAGTGGGGATATCAAATGTTAATCTACTCATCGTCGCAGCAGTTAATAACTGACGGGATGAACCAAGAAATTCTGCATCCAATTCTTGTGCGGCTTTCATTTCACCCAATACTGCTTTTTGTTCTTCATACCACGTTTTATCACGACCTGGGGTTTCATACCAATGAACTCTTAATGGGTAGAATCCATTCACACCACTTTGTGCCTCATTCCAGAATTTGTAGAAGTGGTTAAACCCGTTTGGTGTGCTAGTCATCAATACCTTGGTATCCTTACCGGCAGTAATTGTAGGATACACAGCAGTAAAGAATGCCTCTGCTAGGTTGTTATCAACGAATGCAAATTCGTCAAGGTATAGGATGTTAACCGTCTTACCACGAGTACCAGAACTTGTTGTTGCAGCACCAAATACTTTTGAACCATTTTCCAATGAGACAGAACCACGATTCCATGTCTCTACTCCCTGTTGCATCCATTTTGGCAAATTTTCATACGCGAGACGAAAACGATCCATAATTTCAAACGCAGTTGCTTGTTTGTTTGCCATGATAGCGACTGACTTGTTGTCATTGAACAATACATACCAAACAAAATATGCTGCAGATACTGTTGTTTTACCTTGTTGTCTTGCAGTCAGAAATATCACACGACGATTGTCATGATATGCACGAACCATGCGTTCCTGATACTCATACAATTCCATGAGTACAATGCCCCTATCTGGGTGCACAACTTTTACATAATTCGAAATGAAGTAAACGGGATCATTCTTGCATTTTATTAATTCTGCAATCATATCCTCTGTATAGGATATTGTTGCCCCTTTAGGTCTTAAATTAGAGTTTGACCTAAACGAGAACGACTGGAGATAATCAATAAGATCTTGTGAAATCAAGGACTTACTCCTTGACAGCTTTTTCGGCTAAAAGTTTATTAAGATCAGATGATGAACCAACAAATACTGCTTGTTGAACAGTACCAATTTGTTGCATAGGTTGTGTTGATTTTGTGCCACGTGCAGTTTTAACGTCTGCCTTATCTTTGCTCATCATGATCAATTGCTTGTTGATATCTGCCATATTTTTCATGAGACCAGATAGTACTTCAATCGCACGAGGGTTCTCTGATTCTGCAGCAATACGCATTGCCGTATGGACTGCTGCTTTACCTTGTTCAATTATTTCATAATAGTTGCCACGAGCATAATTAAAGTCAGTATCTTCTGGTGCATTGCCACCATCTGGAATTATGATCGATTCATTATCCTGAACAACCTCTACTTGCGTTGGAGGTTCAATATTGAGGGCATCATATATGGACATAGTGTATTACCAATTAATAAAAAATTCATCGACCGAATGTGGATCAGCAGGTTTTTCTGTTTCTGCAAACGGATTAAGTTCTGCAGTGTGCCTTGAGTCCATTGGACTGTCATATTTATCGACATCTGGTCTTTGTGCAATATCGGTAATAGTTCTCTTGATGATTGCAGGATCGATGATTGGTCCAAAGATGTATGTCTTCATGGTGAATGATATAGTGGTAACGATGATTCGTGATTCTTCAAAATCTTCATCCCAATTATCTTCGTTGGTGATGTTGTTTATTGTGATAGGCACGTCGATAATTTGTAATGGATCGTCCATCACCTTGACATGTATAGTGACTGCCGGTGCAAAGAAAGGTAATATTTGTTCCATGATATTTAACATGTCATCTTGTGTTCTGGTAGCAACGTATAACACCATATCGATATTGTATGGAATTGGAGTAGATACTTTTCTACCTTGAAGATCACGTAAATAATTTTGGTTTGGACCAAGTTTTCTCTCTGGATCGTATTGATAATTTACAATCTCGAATGACATACGAGGAAGTTCCATCTTGACCTGTTTGCTCAAGTCTGGGTTCTCTTGTAGCCTACGTAACCATTTTTCTTTTGGACCATATGCGATTGGCACTTTGATCACCTGTGCTACTTCCAAATTGGAATCGAATCTTTCAATGGTCAAGTCAGAAAATAGTTTCCCAAACGAGATAACCATCTTGCGTATAATTTGATGATAGTATGGTGAGTATCCGAACATTATTTAACCGATCCAAATGGGTTATCTGCAGACCATTCCAACCATTCTGCAGCACTCTTAATTGATTGTGTTTTGTCATATTCAGGGGCAGCAGGGGATTTTTCCGCATCCTGAATAATAGACTTGCCATTTTCTTGCGTTATTGTTTCTCCATCTTCTAATAACATCTCAAACTGTAATAGATCAGCAGAGAAGTCTGTCTCAATACTATCTATTGCAGCAATTCCTGTGCTAATTTCCTCATGACTATAATTGAACAACTCACATGTAAATTTGAACATGTAGTTTGTTCCCAATTGGTAGTATGGTGCTTCTTTATCAACATACATTATTTCGTATAATGAATCTGTCATAGACTCATATATTAAGTCACCTTCTTGTGGTCTTAAATCATTATATAAACGGTTTGTGCCAGTTGAACCATATGGGGTTTTAATTGCATCGACCCATCTTTCTTTTGACACTTCATAATGAATTTGTTCCTTAACTTGCAATCCAAACTTTGATAGCAAATCCATCTCGCCGCCAGCGACATTATTCATATACATTTCAATTGGAATAGCAAGATCAAACTTGCTTAGAACATCCTCACCTAGAACGAGGTCAAGTCTCTGCAATTTTCTAGGCAAATAATATACATCATGTCCTATGACCTGAATTGATTCAGTTACTAATCCTTGAAATAACGTCTGTTCAAGAGGACTGTTTTTGACAAAGTATTTATTTACGGTCACTTATAAACTCTTTGAATGGAATAGGTAAATTCTGACGACGGAACATCTTGTTTTTAGTTTTATAATCTTTTCCACTTTTAACTATTGGATCACCAACTCCATTTGTTTGTTTAGTTCCAACAGAACTACTAATACCAGTTCCAGCAAACTCTTCAATTAGTGGTGTGTATTTGGCAACATCTTCTTCAGTAATCATTTCCATCATCAGTTCATATCTTTCTGCTAAATCTTCATATTCAATGTCATTTTCATATTGCTCTTTAACAAGCATATATGCCCCAACCAACGAAGCAATAACAGATTTGCCACCTGGGGCTAATTGAATAAATCTTTTCAATTTTGCCACCATCTTATGTAGCAATGACCAATCAGAACTTTTCTTTTTTGAGTTGATAAGATTGCCTTCGTCATCAATAATACCTTGCTTGCATGCTGGCCATGTTTTAAATGGTCGTACAAGTAAGTACATTATTCTAAGGGCAATTACATTATCGATAATCATTTCTATATCTTTCTAAGTTCTTCTGCTATATTTAAGTCAATTGGTATATTACTATCCTGTACTGAAACACTTTTAACATATTCAGGCATATAACTCAAATATGTTAAAAATGTCTTTAGACCAGACCAATACTTTTCTTTCGTTTTGTAAAACAGCATTTCTGTACATGCATCTGATTCGAACACGTTATATAGAATAATGATGTGGTTAAGCATCAGTCGGGCGTTTAAATCGTCTTTCTCATAGTATCGATAAAATAGTTTATTTAAATAACTGATTTTATCTATGTCTTTCTCAAATTCTTCCACTGTTGTGCAATGAGTATTAATGTAATGCTTCATTGCAAACTGAACAAAGTTTTCTATCATTCTTGCGAAACTGTAACCGTCCCATATGTTGTTAAACACACCCACGAATCATCTTCATACATAAGTGTCACTGAGTCTCCATTCGTTTCTAAAACTATTGTATTAAAACCAGCACCATTAATATTTGAAATAGTTGCCTTATCGCCAGAACTATACGAACTCTTCAAGAAAATTTTCTTCTCTTGCCCAACCAATGCCGCATCGATTATCGAAAACATACAATCGCCAGTAATGTTTAGTCCAGACACGTTATAGTTTGAATCAATGAAAAATATACCAGAGTTTTCATCATGTGATATCTGTTCAATCGAATTGATCAACACCCCAGGTCTGAAAATTTTCTTATGGGCAATAGCAGTCATGCCTGTGGTAATAATGTAATCGGTGATTACTTCTTCAGGAACCTTATAACCAAAACTGTAGTTACTGCCTTGTTGAATTTGTTTGAACCCGTTTAATGCGACTGATGTAACTAGAACTGGATCTAACGGCACAGACATATCATATTCTGTTATGCCAGATACCAAAACAACATCACCAGCATTAAACAAACCAGTAATACTATCTTCGTCTGTTGAGGTAAATATTGTCACCAATTTATACCCATCGACTGGCGAACCAACAGTAACATTGACAATATTTCTTGTTACATTTTTGTTCTCGCCTAACTTTAAATTTCCGATCACCTGCAATGCAGCAGATGGGGTTGACGTTCCTATACCAACACCGTTGTATCCAGAACTTACATACAATAAATTTGACTTATTTGACCCGTTAACACACAAGTCTATATTTTCCAATTTACTGTTTATGGTGACATTAGTATTCAAATTGCCTAACAATGTTTCTAGTGTTAGCCTCTTGTTTGTTTGATTTTGAACAATCATAAACAGATCATTTTGATCTGTAGTTGTGGCTAATGTCAAATTAGATACTTTTATATCTGCCATTTCATTTCCTTAAGTTGCTGTTGCACCATAAACAGATAAGATATGCCATTTACTATTCATGAATTTCAATTTTGCCGTCTGCCCAATACCATTGAAAGTAATATTTGTAAATGACGAATTGGTGCAGGTTAATGTCATATTATGAGTATCCCTAATAGTCATGAGAATTGTTTTCTCTTGCCCTTGTACTCCATCTGCTAACGTTACTGTCATAACACTTGTAGTGATGTTTGTTATATAGGTAATTGCAGTAGTAACAGAAATAGCACCAGATGAAATAACATCAGGTGTTCCAGTTTCAACGCATACGCCAGCATATTTAACAGACGATGGAATGTTCTCAAATAAAACTACAGGAGTAATTTTCTTTGTTGTGGTTCCTTGAACAATAGGAACAACGTCCGTTGTTGAGACGGACGTTGCTGCCGTTAGTTCCGAAATTTTCTTATCGGCCATTTTCTACCTTATGCTTGAATTGTTACGCCAGTTTTGCTTGCTAATGTGCCATCAACAGCAACTGGTGCAGTCAATGCCTTACGTGCGCCACTATCAGCAATTTCGTATGCAGTGCCACCATTCAAACCTAAGTTACCAGTTGTAATAGTGAAGTCTGTTCCAGTTGTATCACCAGCAACAACATTGTAACTGAACAAGTGGGTCATCTTATCTGCAGATGAAGACAACAATGTTGCAGTCTTAGCAGGAACAGTTGCATCAGTAATTTCAAACGCATATGTTGAACCATCAGGCAATCTAACAGGTTCTGTTGACTTGATAGAGAACGAAATTGTATCGCCGTTTGAAACGTCCCATGTATCATCAGTTTGTACAGTCCATGCACCACCAGTCAATGTAAAGGTAGCAGCAGTACCAAGATCACCACGAGTTACTGAGAGGTTTTGGTTAGCCAACATGACTTCAACTTTAACTCTTGAACCTACTTTTTGTGACTTGGTGATACCTGATGGGGTTTCACGAATATTCCATCCACCTGTATTAACACCAATACCACCTGATGTAGTTTCAGTAATTGTTGCAACCACCCATGCAGCACCTGATGTGCCGCCAGTAACAGTAATCCCTGATGCTGGATTACCAACAATCTTCTTAAGCACTAAAGTATATGTTGCTGCATTCCAACCGCATACTTTTGCGGAAAAATCAGTCCCTGTTACTGTCTCGCCTGGGGTGAAATCATCTGCACCACCCGCATCAAAAACCATTGTACCCTGCAATTTTGATGGATATGAACCTACTGTATTTGAAATCATTGACATTTTACTTCTCCTTTATTATTGTGACATCTGTCTCAGCAACATGCTTCGATCTGTGTTACACAATTTACTTAGTATATTTAGTGATGATAGTTTTAACTCTATCTACTTGTGATTCTTTATCGACAATATTCTCTTTGATTGAACCAAAGAAACGGGAAATATCTGAATAGATTCCACTCTCTGTAATAGAGATTCCTTCTTTGATTACTTCATCGTCAGAAATAAGTTCGTAATGATATTGGAATCCTTCTTTAACTATAAAGAGTTCAACACCCTCCATGCATTTAATACCATTAGTATGTTTATCTACAGGATGTTTTTCTGCTTTAATCTGTGGATCTTTTTTACCTAGATTCTTTTTCAACTCAGCATTATCACGCTTGCCATCAGTCTCTGGTTTGATTTTGATAGATTCGTTGATATCTTCTTTTACCATTAATGAATGATGGGCAACATGAATATCACCTTTATCTGTCTTGAATTTTGTTCCACTGGTTTCTGTGTCTGATCCAATAACAGTTCCGGTTTTCTTTGTACCTTGACCATAATCTACAGATACTCTTGTTCCTTTTTCTGGTGGTGTTTTAAACCCATTGGAAATGCTTTCTGCAATCTGTCTAACTTTTCCTTTAATTTTTACTGCATGCAATGCAGCTTGAGTTTTCCCTTGTGTGGTATTTGGATATCTACCAACGGGTTTATTTGTTTCAGGATGCATAACGACATGAGAAACCGTCTTTTCTCGTGGAGCAGATGATCTTTCGATACCTGCTCCGGTTCTCATTGCTTCACCGGAATTATGTTCATCATATGCGCTTTCATCCAACTTAGCAGAATCTTTTTCATCTTTAAGACTTTTCTTTGGAATCTTAATTGCTTTTTTCATACCTGCTCTAAACTCATCACTGCCACAAAACTTCTCGTCAAGAGAAAACATTGCATCAAAAGATTCCACTTTCATTTTTGATTGTAGTGCTTTACGGAATGCCAATTTTTCCGCAGCAGTTGCACCCTTTCCAGGTCTTGTCAGTCCAGCGTTTGCTTTTACAGGAGTGGTTTTTACCCCAAATAAATCATTTGGAACTGCAAATTTTGGTTGTTTTTCTGGTTGTCCTTCATGACTAGGGGCATGTTCGTTTGGCGTACCGTCCTCACTCCCGCTTTTATCGTCATATACAGATCTTCCGTATGAACCGTAGTTGATTGTTCTTGCCTCAGTTAATTGATCTTTCATATTAAGCACCTTTCTTTTTTCTTGTTTTCTTTTTTATGGGTTCTGGTTGTACTTCAACAACCACTTCAACAACTGGAAGTTCTTCAACTGTTGCTTCAACAACTTCTTCAGGCACAACCTCCACCTTGATTGATGTATTCGTGAATGTATGTTTTCTTCTAACACCATCTCTGGTTGAAAAGAAATATGATGTGTTGAAGTCCGAAAATACCTTCCCACACTCATATCCAGCAGCAATGTAATCTGCACGTTTAATGTTTGTTCTTTCTTGATGTTTCATTCGTTGGATTCCAATCCCATAAATTTTAAAGTGCTCTTTGCAAAGATATCATGATCCCAATTTATATTTGCTTGATCTACCTTCTTAAGCAGACTGCCAATAATTTTCCATGCTTCAGGAGCATGTGATCCAGACTTAATTTTCCTTGCTGCGGCATTTACAATATTTGCTGCCGACCCTTTTGCTTCTATGCCAGCAGTAGCGGCAACAATAGATGCCACCTTAACTTGATCTGTTGCTGCAAATTTAATATCTTCTTCGAGTGAATACTCAAACAATATATCTTCAATACGTGACATCTCTTCAACCTTGATATCAAACTTATTGAAATATTTGTGTGCTCTTTCATAGAACACACGATATTCGTCAAACTCTGTTTTTAGATTATCTTCAGATAGTCCAAGCAAAGAATCAAAGCACACGACAGAATTGTAAAGAGCATAGGTGTCTCCCACCTTCCTTGCAACGTCTCTAAACTGTTCTGATAGTTCTCTAGTAAAATGTTTTGTTTTGTACCCTTTGATGATGAACGACTCTTTGTAGATTTGTGATCTTCTTTTTGCATTTTCTTCCAATTGTGTTGGTTTAACGTCGGTAATCCATTTCTTGAATGTATTCCCCTCTTTGATCAATGTGACATAGTTTGGTCCACGATCAATAATTTCTGCAACGTCACCTGTGTTTGTTTCTACGATATCTCCAACCTTGAATATCTTTTCTTCAACATATGCTTCACGAATAGGATCAATTTCCTCTTCTATATGTTGAACTTCTGTTGGTGGTGGAATGTTGTTCTTTATAGATTCCAACAAATCCTTATATCGTCTTTTCATTATTATTCCATCAGTATATGTGTTATTTATTTATGATCGTGGTGCAGGGGTATATTTGCGTTTCCCCTTTCCACTAAACTTACCGTGTAATGTGATACCGGAATGATGTATTGAAAAATGATTTCCAGATAAATCAAGGAATTCGCCTTTATGGTCTCTTCTTATGGTATCAACAAATTCTTTGTGATCTTCTACATGAAATGGTAATTCATGCCCTTTTAATACCATTTCTCTAGATTCCATTGTTTCTGGATGTGGAATCATTTTCATATGTCTATTTGCTTTAGGAATGGATTCTGCTTCTTTATCTTCTGGATCAAGTACTTTTTGCACAATTGCTTGTGTTACAGATGGTTTGCCTTCGTCTCCACCCTTTCTTTTCTTGCCGAATGGATGAACTTCGTCTTCTTCAAATAATGATTCTATTCTGCTTTTTAATATGTCAGATAAATCAAATGAATTTTTTAAAGTAACGACCTTTGCTTGCTCATCTTTTGGAAACAATTTGAATGATCTGGTATCTTTTTTCTTTGGATCATTTGCGACTATTTTGTCTTTTTTTGATTTAGAAAACAGACTCATGTCTGCACCACCAGCACCTTCTTTTAATAAAGAGAATCTTCTTTTAATAATATCGTATGCACTTTCATCTGAATTTGAGGTATCAACACTCTCACCCATTTCTCTTCTTCTTAATTTAGTATCATCACCATTGTCATAATAATCATCAGGGTTCTTTTCTTGTTTTTTCTTAGCAATAATTTCAAGTGCTTTTCTTCTTGCTTCTGCTCCAATTCTAGCGAGTCTTAAAGAATTAGGTTCTTGTAATTTAAAGGCATTAGCTTCATCAAGTTCATTGACCATTGTTTTTATTATGTCTGAAAGTTTGTTCATTTTAATGCCTTTTGTGTTCAAGTTATTTGTATATTTATCTTTTTATATGGAACAATTTTTGAAAATTCGAACTCTTGAATGTGTCTATTAAATTCAAGTTGCAATTAATAAACTCTATATCTTTACAGATCACATCTCGTATGATTAATATCAATCCCAATCCAGATGAATCAATATAAGTGGTGTTTTTGAAATCCAATATCACATGAGTGATATCCCGATCTTTACATGCCCTTATTTGCTGACTACATCCTGTGACATAACTAAAATTTATTCGTTCTGGCATTGTAATTGTCGCAATGCCAGAGTTCTCTAATATGATCATTTTGATAGTTTTTTATCGATCTTATCAACGAATCTAGCATGTTTTGCTGCTTTAGACGAATTTCCTTTTTTAATCTCTAGCTGAATCTTTTTCAGTGCTGCAGTTTTGACAGTGCTCAATGCCTCTCCACTCAACTTTTCATTTAACAATTGTTCAACTTTTTCTATCAAATACTCTTTGATGCTCATTTCTTTCTCCTAGTTGGAAACTGATTAAACCCTTTGCCATACCTGCTATGATTGATGATCATTTGGGTATGCCAATGTTGTTCTTCACCGTCATGTGTCTTAACCACGAGATGCGAACCTGTCCATGGATTGCCACTCATCTTCGAATCGACAACTGGTTTGCCAATTTTATTGGTTAGCTTTCCAACCCATGCCATATAGTCTTCATGTGCATTATCTTTGGCAGTTTTAATATGCAATGCCTTCTTACCATCAGATGGTTTGCGAATAGTGCCTGGACCATCAGTATGTTGAGTCAATATATGACGTTTTTCTGCTGCACGTCTGTACTCTTCCCTCGACATTTTTGAATGTGGTGCAGGTGCTGCTTTATTAATATCCCATCCATGTTTCTCTAGTTCCTTCATATGCGAATCATAGTTCTCACCTGCTCTCCTACCCGCTTCATCTTTAAAATTTTCAAGATGCTGAGTGAGGGTATCAACTAGGGATGAGGAATCTCTGAATGCCTTCTTTTGCTCAACTGCTTTCTTTTCTTTTGCTTCTGCACGTTTTTGCGTTGTGGTAACAATCTTACCCTTCAACTCTTTCATCTTTGCATGTAAGCCAGAATAAGTGTTATGTAACTGAGATAAAGCCTTATGCAATGGATGATCTGATGATGCCTTTGCTTTATCAAGTTTCTTCTTGAGTGACCCAACCTCATTGAGTGACCCATGATTCGACCATGCCAAATCTTCCAATGGAGTTCCATTGAACTTGTTACCAGTACCCCAAAGATGTTCTTTAGAAACTGCTTCAGACGATTTTGCTACATGACGATCAACTCTACGTTTTAGATCTTCGTATTGTGGTTTGATTATCTCACCATGAAGCAAATGCTTATCGACTTCTTTATGAAAGTCGTCTACTGCATTTGGTTTTTCTAAGTCAGTATTTTCTACAAGGAACTCTTTGAACGTGATCATAATGATTTTCCTGTTTTGTCCTTAAACGCCTTCGCGTGTCTTACACCAAGTTCGTATGCTGCTTTATACTTTGCCTCTGATGATAAATCTTCCGATGGTGGATTTCCTTTTCTTCCATCAAGATACCCCATATGGGTTAATGAACTTGGATGCTTAAACTTCGTCATCATTTCTGACAGTGTATCATTATGAATACTGGTATCAGCAAGTCTTTGTTTTATAAAGGATTTAAATGATTTCATGTTGTTTTTACTTTTAATTTTGGTACTACTGGTCTCTTTGGGACTTTTGTGCCAAGTAATTTTCTTGCTATTAGATCATGTGCTTTCTGTCCTGCATGCGATAGCCTCTTAACAGCATTTATGTCTTGTTTTACCTCTTCATGGTTTCCTGTTCCAAATGCATTTAATGCAGCACTTGCTGCCCCTTCTGGAACATTTTTTAATGCATATTCTGCAGTTCTCACCCACGATTTAGCTGACTCTAACAATGACTCATAATTATCCATATCAGCAACACCATTGACAGCAGCAAGTTTTTCTGCTAATTGATGTAGTGCCACGTCATCTTTCGCCTCTTCTTTTGCCCATTCCATAATACGAATGAATAATGGCATGGTCATTTGAATTTTTGTTTCTACTGCTTCAGTCATCGACTTATATGGTTCATAATCCATCTTCAATGACTGTGCTTGTTTTTCTCGCATTGTGCCAAATCCACGAACTAGGACAAGTGGGTCTTTCGGATCATTAACCAATGGCTTGCCAGCAGGTGGTTTTTTAGTCCCTTTAGGTGGAATGGAGTGAGTGTCGATTTTTCCCTCATCCATCTGTTGCATGATGTCATTGACTAGATTTTTCATTTGTGTCCTAATTGTTGTGCTGAATTATATAATATTTATATAAAACAAAACCCGCAAAGCGGGTTATTTGGTATTAAGTAGGTCGGTTATCGCTTTTCCAACCTCTAATATTAGTGCTTTACTTGAGTATCTTAGTGTGAGAATATTTGGGTCTTTTCCACCAGTAGTACTTGGGAAAGTAAACTTTAGTGCTGGTTCTCCTGCACCAGAAGTTTTATAAGTGGAAACTATTAGTCCTTTGAACTGTCCTTCCAATCTAGCTTTATTTAATGCTTTCGTTAGATTTGCTTTAGACCCGATAGAGAAATTCTTAGTACTAGTGAATTTTACATATGTGTTCGCGTCATTTGTACCATACATGTATTTTATGATAAATGATATAAATTTAGGTGTCTTAACTTGTTGTGCTTTGGCTATTTTAAACAGGTTAAAATGTGATTCTGTTGGTAGGTGAAATTCTTTGTCTGATGCTTTTCTAGTGGTATCCGTAATATTAAACCCAAGTTCATTTAAAGTATTTTGAAGAGTTGTTGCTATTGTTTTCATATCCCCAAAATTATTGATCTTTGATGCATCGTTTTTAATTGATACCATTGATGGAATATTATCTTTACCATATCCACGTATCAACCTAGTCATATCTCTTGTAAATGCACTGTCGTATATAGCAAGATCAGTTTTTTTTCCTTCTGCTCCAGACAGCTTAATATCAATATTATTGACAATCCGGTTTGTCCATGCTACTTCTGTCCATTTTGTATAAACTTCGTTTACTAAATTTAGTGCCTTTTCTTCAAGAATTTTTCTGTTTTCTATAATATACTTGACATATTCCTGCTTTTTCCCAAGAGGGTATATTAGGTTGAGTGTAATAAAATCCTCTTTATTAACCCCATAATTTTCAGCAGTTGAATGGAATGTATTTGAACGTGATGTTAAACATAACGTCACGTCAGTATGTAAATCTTCTGCACTTATAGGATGAAGTTTTTCTTTGCTTGGGATTTTTTCTCTAATTCTGAACCTAGAGTATGTTGCAATTGCTACGACATACTCTAGGGCAATTCCCAAATTTATCTTAGTAGATTTTGTTATTTCCATCGTTCATCGATTATAAAAATAAGTTGTCTTTTACCATTTGGGTAAATCACACAATGGCAGTGATGCCAACTACTCAACCCTTTGTTGTAATCCAATCTAAGATTAGAGGATGTACCTACCTGATATGATCCCTTTTCAATACCAGGACTATGACTATGCCCAATGATTGACTTCAATGGTAGATCACGATACTGATTATTTGATCCTCTTGATCCGTTGATTCCCAAGTCCCCATGGTTATTGATATCGATATCTCCAATGATAAATGATTCGGCAGGTGTCAAAAACTTGATATTTTTTCCTATTTTATCCATTGCCCACTCATGAAATGGATCAGGATATTTTGGAATGTTGTTCTCAAGTCTAACTTTGCTTAACATGAGATACATCAACTGATGATAGAGTTTTGCATTAACCAAGTCTGTCTTTGGGTCTCCCTCTTGTAACCATCTCAATAAATGATTATTGTGATTACTAGGAATGATAATGCTGGTGACATCTTTAGGTGTAGTCTCTTTAATAAAATCCAATGTTTGATTCAACTCTTTTTCGATTGAGTCGGTTCCACCAATATACTTAGCGAACTTGGTGAATACATTCGATCTGTGGTGATGTGAAATTGAATAGCAATCTAGCACATCATGCCGAATAATAAGTTTTGGTTTTAAGGCACTGACAATGCCAGATTTCCCATAAGTTGCTTCCATGACTTCTGGATCATAAAACAATACATGTTCATCACCAGTTACGATTGCATCAATTGTCTTGTTGTGTTCTACTTGGGTGGAAGAGAAATACTTGTCTAGATCATAGAACCCAACTCCGTCATAGTTTAGGTGACGCATGATGTTTGGATTCTCACCATCAATAAACAAAGCAGAATATGAGTGGTTGAAATTCGCCTTATGTGCAGTCTTGTTGTTTCCGTATTTTGGGAATGATACTGTGCCTGTTGTTGAGATAATGGCAGGGTATTTTTCTGCTTTTCTAGGCAAAGTTTTCAATTGAACCTGTGGATGACCAAACACAACGTTCTTACCTTTGGAAAACGAATTGATACCATGCAATGGACTTTCAAGAGTAGACCCTAACTTGATAGCACCCATGATGTTAGTTACGTTGTTCATGGACACGTTTTCCAAACAGAGATAAGGTCTTACCAAATCATCATATCTATCTTCATTAAATGGTTTTCCATGATTGACAGGCAAAATCAATAGTTTTGCATTGTGATAGTCGCAGTAGAGTTTTAATGCGGCAAAAAACTTTTCATTAGTGGCAACTCCGTCAATTGCAGAGGTAACAACGACATTGTTGTTCTTTAGAGTATGTATATCTTTATGATCAGTGGTGAACTCGTGAGAGCAGTTGTTGCACACATACTTTAGCTTTTTCGTATTCCCAAAAAATCTAATGCCTAATGATTTAACATTGGTAGATTGACACATATCACACTTCATAGTATATCTCCTGTCTTATGGTTTATCTTTTATCTCTTCCCTTGGCGCACGTTTAATATCAAACCTTTTTCTAACGTCTTCGATATCTCTACCGTTACTTGTCTTAAGTCCCCCTTTACCATTATCAACAACCTTGGTAAGAGTAGAACTCATAACAGAGAAATGCCTATCCCCATCATCAGGGTTTGGTTTTTTATTCCCCATTGTTCCACCATGCCCTAAAGGAGGATCATTGACGACAACAACCTCTTCCCCTGATTTAAGATTCCTTGGTTTAAGACCTTTTACTTCGAACAGTTGTTGAACTTTACCCTTGATGTAATCAGTTATATCCATTTTGATTTACCTTGAAATGATACAATCTAATATTTATGGCATCAACTGAAGTCAAGTTCGCTAACATCCCCTCTCTTTTTCATTTCCGATCCAAATTTAGATGAATCAAATACTGACACGTCATCATCCTTTTTGCCTGTGTCAATCAAGTCTGCCGTTGGATTATCCACATCGTATAACTTGAACTTTGCTATATCTATACCAATTACAAACCTCTTGTAGTAATTGACATCGTTATACCTAGACTTAAGTTGTTTGATCATTAGTTGACCCATTTGGTCAAGTTCTTCTGTTCTAACGATAGCAAACATCCAATCCACGGTCATTGGCAAACCAAACGATTCACTGGTATCTGTCATTTCAACATCAGTGTTTGTGCTGCCAGATCTTGTTGCCTGTGTTGCACTCAAAATTGGCACATCGTACTCCACTGCTAACCCACGAAGTTCTTCTGCAATAGCCTTAATAGCAAAGTAGGAATTATAATTATTGCCACCCTTGTACCTTTGAGACGCACATATATTAATATAGTCAATGTAGATGATATCTGGCTCAAAATTTTTCTTCATCTTCAACTCGTCCAACAATGCCTTGAAATGCCCAACGTGAGCACCTGCAGTTGGATATTCCTTGACAATTAATCTGCCGTGGTGTCTCGTTTGAAGGGATGACAGTTTGTTATCAAAATCCCCTTTCTTCATGCGTATCAACTCGTCCAACGTCACATCCATTAAATTGCAGTCAATGCGTTCAGCAATCCTCTGCTCTGCCATCTCTAATGTGATATATAGGGCATTCAACCCTTGCTTAATTGCTGCGGCAGCATGATGACATAGGAATAGTGACTTACCTACGTTTGTACCCGCAAGGGCAACATTCAATGTCTTGCGTGGCAATCCACCTTTGGTGATCTTGTTAAACATTGTCAAATCAAATGGAACACGTTCTTCCTTCAGATGATAGAACTTAAATCGATCATCTGCATCAGTGAAGTAATCGTGACCAATGGTTTTGTCGAATGATATTGCCAATGCATCAGACAATAGATTAGGAATCGAACCACGATCCAATGTAGTATTTCTTCCATCCATAATTCCAATGGAAGTCATAATAGCATTGTAAATTGCCTTGTCTCTACAGAATTTCTCGGTGCGTTCCATCAACCAGACTTGGTTATTCTCTGGTTCTCCCAACGATTCTACTAATTCTATTGCTTCATCAAATTCACCTTGTTTTAAATCAGAACAATCATCTAAAAACAACCTCAGTATTTTCTTGGTTGGTGATTTATTATGCTTGTCGTAAAACCCTTTAATCTCCTTAAAGAGAATCTTATCTACTCTGGAATCAAAATATTCTTCTTCCAGAAATGGTAAAGTTTTACGAGTATAATCATCATTTCCTAACAGACCTTCAAATATGACACTTTCGATTCTGTCAGTCATTGATCATGCTACCTCCTTATCAGTGGGGTCTTGTTCTAAAATAACATCCATTCCTGTATGCGTACTTGAGTTTAAATATGTTCCTTCTTTTGTCCATCTAAGAGGTATCCAACCGTCGCCGGTCCAATACACCCCCATCAATGGAAATATCTCGTCACCACAATTAAATGAACATATTATCGCTGGCATTCCTGCTCTAGTCAAAGTTATTTTTGGATCAAACGACTTGAGGAATGTTGCTGCTATCTCATACTTTTCTGGACTCATCATCATTTGTGCCACCTTTATAAACTACTTCACCTTTTTCCATTTGATCGGTCAAAATTTGAATAATCAAATCGCCCAATGTTCGCTCAAACAAAACTAAATCTTCTGGTCTCTTATCACTAGTGATAGAGTATTCAAACGTCATATTCATTGAACCATCTTCATTTTCTTGATCTGCCATTTTCATACCTTCATAGTAGAAGGTAATGCCAGCAAACGGTTCGTCTTCCAACATCAACTCAATATGACTATCAATGGTTTTTTCAGTTGCCTTTATTGCAATCATTCTTCATCTCCTTCGTCGTCTTCCTCGACTTTCATATCTTCATCATTCAACATTGCACGTTGAACCATTTGATACTTATTACGAATGAACTCTTTGAAGGTTTCACCTGCTAACAGTGGTTCCCAAAATTCTTTTGTATTAGTTGCTTTTGCTCTGTAATTCTTATCAGATCCTACAATTGCGTACCAACCATTTTTTGGTTTCACTACATGACCAGATTCTTCTGCGAGTTCCAAAAGACCACTGTATGGATTTATACCAGCATCATACATAACCTGAATTGGGAATTTTGATTTCTCTTTAACGTATCTAGACTTCTCTGCTCTCAACGTAAAGTTCCAACCATCGATATCTCCATCCGACCCTTTTTCTTGTGCTCGTGAGATAATGAAAATAGTATTGGCACTGTAATATGAACCAGTTCCACCACCAACAATATCTTTGGGGAACATCCCAATTTCTTTGTACGTGTGATTCACCACGAGGCAAGGAATGTCTTTAGTAGTGAAATGTGGTGTAATCATTCTGAATAGTGATTTGATCTGTTTCGCACGACTCATATCTGCTACTGACTTTTCATCCCTAGCATCATCCAATTCTTTCTTCGATGCAAGGTTTCCGATAGAGTCGATAAAGATAATGACATGATCACCACGCTTGATTTGTTCCAATCGTTTTACCAGATCAAACTTCAACTGTTCAACATGTTCAATGGGAATGTGTAACACCCGATCTGGATCAACCTTAGAATTTGTAATGTAATCTTCAGTGATACCAAATTCAGAATCGTAGAACAAACAGATTGCATCTTCATACTTGGCTAGATATGCTTCAACACAAACAAGACCAAGACCAGATTTAAAATTCTTGGATTCACCTGCAATCATGGTAAGACCAGAGGTCATGCCACCATCTACTTTACCACTGAACGCGGCATTCAAAATCGGAATAGATGTTACAGTGAAATCTTTTGCGTTATACAGAATTGAATTCGAAAGAGTTGTTACCTTGATCGAACCTGCATTTTTCATCTTGTCCAATAATGGATTTTTTGACATAGTTGTTTCCTTTGCTGATTGATTAAGCATGTGCTACATGCTGAAAATGAAGGTTCCACTAACGTAGTCACCTACAACCAACGACATTACAGGATGTATATTATTTAGCTAACTGATTTGATGCTAAATCCAAACTCAGTAATCGCAGGATTGTCGTTTGCATAAAACTCTGGAGAATAGTTTTTCATAGTACGAATGTACTTACGAACTGCACTCCTTGCGGTTTCATAACTGTTGAAGGATGTACCCTTGAGGGACTTTGGGAGACTGCCATTGCGCTTGACTGTATAGATTTTCATATTGTATTTCTCCATATTAAAGTTAAAATTACTACCACTACAAAATCACCCAAAGAAATCTTCGAGCGTACTTTGTTTCTCTATTGACCATCCAATAGCATTCACAATCGATTCCAATGGTCTAATGAACGTCATGTAGAACATTTTATCAGTATCGATATATTTTGTCAAAGAAATCACTGCTTTATCGCTTGAATCGACAAACTTTAAAAGCCGATCAATCTCTGGAAATTTCCCTGCTGATGGGAAACCAAACACGTCCTCTTTAATCGGATTTGGCAATTTCATGTATATAAATTTGATCTTGTCTCCATTGGCAATCTCTTGTTGATGATCCTCGCCATAATGTTTGTTATAAAGTATTGCTGCTCGTACATGCATTGGAGTACCTTTTTTATACCCATGATCCTTTGCTGCCCATTTATCTATATCTGTTACCCCTCTAGGGAAACCAATTTCTTCTGGACTATACAAAGAAAACTCTTTTCTGTAGTTAGCGACAAAATCTTGTAATGCAATTTCATCTTTTTCAAAAATAACACCAACCACTTCCTTGAGTTTTTTTCTAACGACTTGTGGTGTGCTTGACTTGACGATTTCAAGTCCCATCACTTTTAGTTTGTATGGTTTGTACTCAACACCTTCAGAATTATGCACCTTCAACGCATATCGTTTCTTTGCAGTCCACAATCCCCTTGAATATATTGCTTCACGCTTCATGTCCATGAGTTTTTCAAAACAGTTACACAGATCAAAGATATGATTAACCGAATTTTGAATTGGTGCTTTTTGTATCTCTGAACCAATCTTATCGAGAAACTTTACTGTGGCATCAATCGATTTATTTGGGCATATTTTTTGAACCAAGTCGTCAACATTAAGATATGCAGAATCCGTATCCATGTAGGTGACATAATCGACATCTGTTGTTTTCATCACCTTGTTCATATACAAGTTGAGATTTTTTTCAACATGTTTATTTGATGCCTGACCAGTCAATGTAATTGCTTCACCAATTGCTAGTTCAAAATATCTAAACCCTGCATTTGTAATTGCCCCATATCCAGCGTTAGCTAAAATTTTGAGTGCCATCTGACGATTGTTAAGAGCAGATATTTTTGGTACTAATGAGTCATCATGGGTTTCTTGATACTGTTGCTCCAACTTCAACATTTCTTTCTTGGCAACTTTTCTACCCACCATCATCATTTCCATCATCTCAGGAATGATACCTTTTTTATCTTTGCGGTATAACGATCCATTTGCTGCAACAGTCAAATCATTTTCTTGTGCATAACGTGATAAACCCTGTTCGCACTGAACCATCACATCAACTGTAATTGGTTCTCTCTGCTCTTTAACTAATGTCTCTGGTGATAGATTCCATTGTCGTATGATAGTTGGATATAGTGACGCGAAGTCAAACGACATACCCCATCCATACAATTTTAGTTTCGGTTCTTTAACATATGCTCCTTCAAATGCACTTGCAAGTTTCTTTGTGTGTGGTGGTATGGCAATCTTCTTTTTGCTGAGATGATTGTATATCAACACGTCCCAAGTGCGTACAGGACTGAATACCTCTTTGAAGTTTATCTTAGCCAGATATGCAACAGAAATTGCAAGGTCGATCAACTTCATTTTGTTGTCAATACGATGCACCAGACGCGAGTCATGTGCGTTGTATTCTACAAATGAATCATAGTAATCCTCGTACCACTCTTTGAACGATTCGCATGGTGCTTCTTTCTTGGTTTCGCCAATTTCTTCTTGGGCAATGAATGCCAATGCATACGATTCCTTGGCAGAATACGTGCCAAACTTTTTATATAATTCTAGATAGTCAAGTTGTGTCACCCCGAAAATATCATATGTCTGAATCTCTTTGCCACGAACTTCAATCATCTTCTCACGCACAATACCGAATGGAGAGAGTTTCTTAACCCAATCCTCACCTAGTATTTTGTTAATTCTGTTAATCGTGTATGGAAAGTCGAACTGATCTGTATTCCACCCACCCACAATATCAGGATAATAGTCTGCCCAATATGTCACAAATGACCTAAGTAGAGAGTTTTCGTCTTTGAATAACCTGAATTCGAAATCATTAGATTTTGTGTATGGTTTAGTTCCAAACACGATAGTTTGGTTTGTCGCTTTATTGTGCATCGATATGAGAACAATCGGTGCTGGCGCGGTTTCAATGTCTGGAAATCCTGCATCAGAAATAACTTCAATGTCCATAAATTCAATATGCATTTGGTCTACATCATATTGAACCTCGTCTGGAAAATTTTCATTTATATACTGATACTGGAATTGTGTCATTCCATGAATATCAAAACCACTGACATCTTTATAAGAGTCAATGTATTTTTTTGCTTCGTTGATATCTTCAAACAACTTAGCATCTAATGGTTGCCCATATAGGGAACTCCATTCAGTGGTGTCTTTCTTTGATGCCTTATATAGTGTAGGTTTGAAGTCGTCTTTAATCGTTATTGGCTTACCGTTTTCGATGCCCTTGTAGAGTATCTTAGAACCCCATTGTATGCAACTTGTGTAAAATTTGCTCAATCACTTCTCCTTCCTGATTAAAATCTGTAACAGTATAATCTGGATTGCAATTCTTATCAAACATAATGTTGGTATCTTCAAATCTACCTTCTGAAATTGTGTCCATTAAAACAATCAAATCTGCTTTAAATGCAGATCTTGCCTCGTTTGTAGGACAAATAAAATCTGCCACAACTATGTTTTGCATCTTCACAGCAAAGTTTGCTTTATCACGCATTCGTTCTGCTTGACGAGTTCTACCCTCATAAGAAAAATCCCAATCATTTGCTTCCTTGCGAACTTCATCTGCATTCAACCAGCATATATGATTGAACTTAAATTCCAATGGCGAAAACTGAAGTTCTGCCATAAGTTTTTTAGCAAATGAGGTCTTCCCCGACCCAGGCAATCCCATTACCAATATTTTCATACTACCCCTTTCTATGTTCTTTGCAACGAGTGGAATACCATCCCTTCCCACCCAATTTCCCTTTATTGCCACACACTTCACATGTAACAGCAGTCATAGACTCTGCCATACGAACCATGCCACCAATACATTCGTCTCCACCAATATAATAAAAACGAAGAGTGCCAAATTTTTCTTTGACCTGTTCAACGATGACTTGTGATGCTGCCTCAAATACCGGTCTATATTTCAATTTGCCATTTTTTGTATCATCAAGTGCTTGTTGCATGACAGTGCCATTTCTAACTGTGAAATAATGAACCAGTCCACGGTCATCTTTGTTTTCTTTCCAACGTTTGAGAGCACGATTGTATTTCAATGCGTTTGCACGATTTTCTCGACTTGCGTCAATGTGTGATTGTATATTCCAACACAGATTATCAATAATGTTAAACCACCCATTACCAATATCGAAACCCCAACACATGCATGTCACTTGCATTGATGCATGTCGATCACGAAATAGTTTTGGATACTTTTTGCACAAATAGTTATCATAATGTCTGTTCATTTCAAATCTCCATATACAGTAGGATTAAATCCATTTTGCATATAACTAGGATCAGCTTGCGAATGTTTTGGTGTTTGCAATTCTTCAATTAATCGTTGCTGAATCTTAACCAATCGTTCTAATTCTTCAATTCTTATAGCAAATTTT
>JFJP01034000.1_pt1 | contig 67074 bp, 61 predicted proteins | sample 431651 | NCBI WGS metagenome assembly JFJP01 (sample SAMN02602958, study PRJNA72255) | Microbial mat metagenome, whole genome shotgun sequencing project. | biome: fresh water; feature: sink hole; material: water; isolation source: purple microbial (photo- and chemosynthetic) mats found in... | reverse complement strand
CCGTGGAAGAATAAGGTGAACAGGCCGCCCTGGGCATGCAGAATCTGCCGGCCGGGGCTCAAGAGTCGGCGGAGACCCATGGCCCAGTACGAGGTTTTCGTTTCCAACTTCTCATAAAACCCGGGCTTTTCCAGCTTTTTCAGAACGGCCAGTCCCGCTTCCATGGCCAACGGATTTCCGGCAAGGGAGCCGGCCTGATAAACGGGCCCATCGGGTGCCACCAGCGACATCAGATCGCGGCGACCTCCGTAGGCACCCGTGGGCAACCCTCCACCGATAATTTTGCCCAGCGTGGTCAGGTCCGGGGTGACCCCGTAAATCGTCTGGGCACCACCCCAGCAGAGGCGGAACCCCGTGGTTCCTTCGTCAAAAATCAACAGGGTACCGTGCATGTTGCAAATCCGCCGCAAGCCCGAAAGGTAACCCGGACGCGGGGGAATCAATCCCATGTTCGAGGCTACCGGTTCGACCAGAATCGCAGCGATTTTGTCGGGTTTTGCCTCGAAGGCTGCTTGGACGGCGGCCAAATCGTTGTAGGGCACACTGATAGTTCCCGACGCCTGCCGCGGATCAACACCGGCACTCGAGGGTAGGCCCACCGTGGTGAGTCCTGAACCGGCTTGGACGAGCAGGCCGTCGCTGTGGCCATGGTAGCAGCCGTCAAACTTGAGAATCAGGGGGCGGGCTGTGGCAGCGCGAGCTACCCTGACGGCGCTCATCACCGCCTCGGTGCCCGAATTGACAAAACGCATGCGTTCCATGGAAGGAAAAGCCGACTTGATGATCTTGGCCAGACGGGTCTCGCTTTCGCACGGAGCTCCCACTCCCGTCAGTCTGCCCGCCTGACGCCGAAGCACCCGAGTCACCGCAGAAGGGGTATGTCCCAAAATATGCGAACCCCAGCCTTGGACAAAATCCAGGTAGGGTTTTCCTTGCTTGTCGACTAACACGGCCCCATGACCTTTTTCAAAGAAGACAGGAGTTCCTCCCACCGCCTTGAAACTTCGCACGGGAGAATTCACTCCGCCGGGAAAAAACTGGAGAGCATCTTCAAAAGCTGTGGAGCGTGAAACCTGCATGAACGGCATCATACCATAATTTTACGGATTTCTGCCTCTACCGATTCGAAAGCTTTCACTACCTTGGGATCAAAATGAGACCCTGACAAGTCCTTGATGGTCTGGACACACTCTTCATGAGTTCTCGGTTCTTTATAAGGCCGAAGGCTGCGCAAGGCGTCGTACACATCGGCTACTGCCATAATCCGTCCAGCCAAAGGAATTGCCTCACCAGCCAACTTTTTGGGATACCCCGATCCATCCCACTTCTCATGGTGGCAGTTCACCACCTCGCGGGCCGTTGTCAGAAACGAACGGAATGGAAGCTTTGCCTCGGCAGCAGCCAGCACTGAGTCACCCAATTCACAATGAGTTTCCATAATAACCCGCTCTTCGGGGGTAAATGGACCGGGTTTCAGCAAAATGGCGTCAGGAATGCCTACTTTGCCGATATCGTGCAAAGGGGCAGCCCTGACCAGGTCCGACCTGGTCTGCACATTCAGACCCAAGGCTTCTGCCAATAAATCAACGTACCGGGCGGTACGCTCCAGGTGCTCTCCTGTCTCATGATCTCGCAGCTCAGCCTGATATGCCAACGCAAAAATCGTCACGTCCTGGGTCTGCTCCAGCTGCCGGTTGGCTCTGCGCTGATTGGTATAGGCCCGATAGAACACCACAAACAGCGCTCCATAGATGAGCAGACCGAAAGCCAGCACCAGACCCCAGACAGCTTGTGTGTTCAAGGTGATCTGCTGAAACAGGTCTTGGTTGTCTTCATAAAGTTCAATGACACCCACCACCTTGTTCTGCTGCAAAATGGGTGTGTAAATTTGAAGAACCGTACCATGACCCTGTTCCGCGATATTCTCCGAGGCGACGGCAGTTCCCAGTTCGTAGACCGGACGGCCCTGAAGAGCTTCTTCCATTTCATCGCTGTGGAGTCTCTGCCCGACCAAAGATGGCTCGTCGCTCCAGAGGATGGTGCCGTCTGGGGTCCACACCTTCAGCCGGAAGATTTTGCCCAGGTTGAGAAGCCGGTCAAGGCGGGCTTTCAGCGCTGCAGGAGGTTCTCCCGCTGTATTGGCCTCGAACCACTGAGCGGTCGGCTCATCTTCTTGAAAGGCGAGGGCGACAATCTGCGGAAAGGTCTCCACATGGCTTTTCAGGTAGTAATTCGTGACATTTCCAGCCAAAAGAACGGCCAGTGAAAAACTGATCAGCAAGGTAACAACCAAGGTCGCTATTGAGTATTGCAGCAGAATGTTATTGTGGATCTTCACGAAAGGGACTCCAAAGGCAAAGATAACCCTTTCAGAACCGGAATCAAGGTCCAAATCTGGTATAGTGGGTCATGACCTTTGAAGCTATGCCACTTTCTGCCTCCTGGCTTGCCGCCCTGAATGCCCAGGGGGTGATCGATCCCACACCCGTCCAGAGTGCTGTCTGGCAGCCCTTTTCCACCCGCCGCGACCTCGTGGTTCAGTCGGGAACAGGTACTGGAAAAACCCTGGCCTATCTCCTGCCGATCTTTCAGGCCCTCGACCCTACCCGAAAGGACCTTCAGGCCCTGATTCTCGTTCCGACTCAAGAACTTGCGGTACAGATTCAGAGGCAGATGGAACGCCTCTCAGCAGGAACCACGCTGCGGCACATAGCACTCCTGGGTGGTGTCAATTTGTCCCGTCAAAAGGAGATGCTGAAAGAAAAGCCCCATGTGGCGGTGGGCACCTGCGGGCGAATTCTAGAACTCTTGGAAAAAAAGATGATCACGGGTCATTTTTTGACCACGGTAGTGCTCGACGAAGCCGACAGGCTGTTTGATCCTGCCACCCTGCCTACACTTCGCGCCATATTGAAGACCACGCTGAAAAGCCGTCAGCTAGCGCTTTTCTCGGCAAGTATTCCCGCGTCGGTAGAAACCGTTGCCCGTGAATTTCTGAAAGACCCCGCTGTCATCAAGCTCGATCTGGAAGCGCCCATACCGGCAGGCATCACCCATTGGTCCTTTTCTGCTGAGCTTCGCGAAAAGAACGATCTGCTGCGAAAACTAGTCCATGCCCTTGCGCCTGAACGGACGCTGGTGTTTCTCAATAAACCCGATCAGATTGAAATGCTGGCCGACAAATTGCGTCACCATGGTTTGAAGGCCGAAAGCCTGCATGGATCGCTGATGAAGCAGGACCGCCAAAGGGCTTTAGAGTCGTTTCATAAGGGAACGGTGACTCTGCTCGTGGCTTCCGACCTGGCTGCAAGGGGCCTCCATATCGAAGGGGTGACCCATGTGGTCCATTTTGATGTTCCTGAGACACCGCTAGACTACCAGCACCGCTGCGGACGAACAGGGCGGGCAGGGAAGGCGGGACTGAGCATTGTCTTGAACGACGAGGTGGAAGAGCCCCGGGTGCTCGCTATTGAAAAAACCTTCGGAATTCAACTGCAACCCAAAGTGATGCGTCAGGGAACCATAGTCGATCACCGCAGAAGCTAGCTCTCATGGTACAATCATCGTATGTCCATTCACATTGCCGCTCACAAAGGGGACATCGCCCCCTCCATCCTTCTGCCTGGTGACCCGTTGCGGGCGCAGTTTATCGCAGAGAATTATCTTGAGAATGCCGTCTGTTTCAACAAAGTCCGCAATATGCTTGGCTTTACAGGAACCTGGCGCGGCCAACGGGTTTCTGTGATGGGAAGCGGCATGGGTATGCCCAGCCTGTCAATATATGTCAACGAACTGATCCGCGATTACGGCTGCCAAAAGCTGGTCCGGGTGGGAACTTGCGGAGGTCTCAGCGACACCGTGAAAGTACGCGACTTGGTGCTGGGGCTGTCTGCCTCCACCGATTCCGCGGTGAACAAAATCCGCTTCAAAGGGATGGACTACGCTCCGGCGCCGTCGTTCCGTTTGCTACACCGGGCTTACGAGGCCGCCCGGGCCCGAACCTTGCCGGTTCATGTGGGTAAAATCCTCTCCAGTGATTCCTTCTATACTCACGATCCCGACCAGTGGAAACTCTGGGCGAAATTCGGGGTCGTTGCCGTCGAGATGGAAGCCGCTGAACTTTACACCCTGGCCGCCCAGTACGGGGTCGAGGCTTTGACGGTGCTGACGGTCAGCGATCACCTCGTGACCGGAGGCGATACAACCAGCGAAGAGCGCGAGCGTACCTTCGGCTCGATGGTTGAAGTGGCCCTTGAAGCGGTCCTGGGGTAGCAGTGGGCAAACTTGGCTCACTTCACAAAAGCTTTCTGGCGGCTATCGGGGCCATTTTTGTTGTGACCGCGCTGGCGACGACAGTGGCCTTTCTCAGCGTTGTCACCGCACTTTCCCAGCAGTACACTCTCCGGTTCGCCACGTCACAAAACGAGCTGGAAAAAAATCGCATTCTCTCACTGGTTGACCGTGAACTGGTGCTTAGTCTGAAACTGGTCGACGACCCGGTGATTCAGAGTTGGATGGCCGACGAAGGTGACGCCGATAAGCGTGCTGCGGCCCGAGCCCAGCTGGCCAGTTACGCTCGGCTCTTTCGGGACAACTCCTGGTTTGTTGCCATCAAGGATTCGGGGGAATACTACGTTCAGTCACGCAGCAACTCTCCCGTCGAAACTACCCGTCTGCGCTCCACTGAGCCGGCAGACCGCTGGTTTTTCGACAGTCTTTCTCTTGACCGGCCTTATTGGATCAACGTCAACTACGATGTTCTGCTGGATGAGGTCCGGGTTTGGATCAACACCCTTGTGAAGAACTCGGCCGGACAGACCCTTGGCATTGCAGGAACCGGTATCGATCTGGCCGGATTCCTGTCGCAGTTGGTGGACCACTCGGATCCTGCTATCCAAACCATTGTTTTGAATAGTCAGGGTGCCATACTGGCACACAAGGACCGAGCCTTGATCGAGCGCAATGCGCGGGTCAGCACCGATGCTGAACGTACCGGCATCGATGATTTGTTTGCCACTGCTGACAATCAGCGGGTGCTGAATTCGCTGCTTGTCCATACCAAGGAGTGGGGCGGGCGGTCGGTTGATTCTGGTGTCCTGGAAGTCAATGGATTTTTGCTCACAGCGGTGGTTGGCTACCTTCCCAGTCTCGACTGGTACAATCTGGTGTTGGTCGATGGCAGCCGCATTCTCAGCTGGACCAGCTTCCTTCCGGTTGCCGCCGTGTTTCTCGTTTCCCTTATGCTGATTTTAGGAACGCTGTACTTTCTGCTGAGCCGGTTGGTTTTGCGGCCCTTGGTCGCCTTGAACCATGCTGCCGACAGTGTGGCTTCCGGGTCCTGGTCTGTGCAGCTAGCCGTTGCCTCTGATAATGAGCTGGGTCACCTGGCCCGCTCCTTCAACCAAATGGCCGCCAAAATCCGGGACTACACCGAAAACCTGGAGAAGCTGGTGGCCGAGCGCACCCGGGATCTGTCTGAATCGCAGGGACGGCTTCTGGATTCCATTCAGTACGGCCGCCTCATTCAGGCGTCCATTCTACCCTCGGGACCAGAGCTGGCGGCCCAGATTGGTCACAGCTTTCTCCTTTTGAAACCGCTCGACACCGTGGGCGGGGACTTTTGTTTTTTTCGTCCCATTCCCGGCGGGTTCTGCGTGGCGGCCGTCGATTGCACGGGACACGGTGTTCCCGGGGCGTTTATGACGATGATGGTCAACGCCCTGCTCAACCAGGTTCTCGAAGGCAGCCCCGAGAATCCCGGACACATCCTCAGCCGGCTGGATCGACTCGTGCAAGAGACACTTCGGGTAGGCAAGGGGACCGCACACCTTCAGAACGGTTTGGACATCGGGTTGTGTCTGGTGTTGCGGGACCAGGGAATTTTACGGTTCGCCGGGGCGGGGTTGCCTCTGATCGTGCTGGGACCCGGCGGAGTTCAGGAGATAGCGGGAACCAGGACCCATCTTGGTTTCAGCTCCCACCGGGTCAAACCCGAAATCGCTTCCCACCAAATCGATTTGCTGCCTGGCCGCCGCTACTATTTGCTGACCGACGGTGTGCTGGATCTGCCAGGAGGCTCCAGGGGTTTTGGCCTGGGGCGCGAAGGGGTGCTCAGTCTGATCGAGGCCCTGGGCCAGCAGCCCTTCAAAGACCAACAGAGCGCCTTTGAGGCCGAGTTTGCCCGCTTCCAGGGGGCATTCCGGCCCAAGGATGACCTGTTGCTGTTCGGTTTTGACCTTGATCCTCTGGAGGAACAATGAATGCAGGATCTTCTACAGCTCAAAGAAGAATATTCACAGCAAGGCCTGCTCATCAGTTTCAACGGCCCGTTCAACCATAGTATTCTCGAAGAAATTGGTAACGCCACGAAAAGTTATCTGGAAGAAAAGGACCTGGAGCGAGGAATCATCACCGATGTTTTTGCGGTCTATATTGAGCAGACTCAAAATACGCGAAACTACATTGTCCGGCGAAATTTGGAGAGTTTCGGGCAAGATTCGGCCATTATTCTGATCAACCAGGTGGAGGGACACTACCGTGTTTCCTGCGGCAATTCCATGCTGCGCAGTGATGTGGCGGATTTAACTCGAAGGTTGGAAGAGGTCAACGGTCTGGACAAGGACGGCCTTAAGCGCCGTTACAAGGAAGAACTGCGCAAACAACGACCTGCCGACGCTCAGGGAGCTGGTGTCGGCATCATCGAGATGGCCCGCCGGGCTTCTGGTAAACTGGAGTTCCGTTTTCAAGCTTTGGACGATGTGTTTGTCTTTTTCACCCTTTGTGTGACTGTTTGAGGAGATAGAACCATGATTTCTATTGATGCCACCAAGACCACCCCCCGCATTCATTACAACGAAGCCCTGCAAACTTTCGAGATTTCCGGTGAGTCCTATCCGGAAAACTCGTTCTCGTTCTTTGAACCCGTCTTCGCCTGGTTTCATTCAGTGCTTCCCACCCTGAAGGTGCTTCGGCTCGAGGTGAACATCCACTATATGAACTCCAGCAGCACTAAGTGCCTGCTCGACCTTTTGGATTTGCTGGCCGAAGCCAATCAGCGTGGCTGCGAAGTCTCTGTGCTGTGGTTTTACGAGGAAAAAAACAACAGGGCGCTCGACTTGGCACAAGAATTTAAAGAGGACTTTGAATTCCCCTTTGAACTCAAACCGTTGCATCTGGAGGCTGCCCAGCCATGAACACTTCGACTCCTGACAACGACAGCGAGCTGGAATTCCGGGAAGAACGCGATCCGCTGCTTCTGGAGCTGGCCGATCATCCAGACCCGCGGGTCCAGCTGCTTTTTGAGCGTTATAACAAGCTCACCCGCCGCATGAACCGCATTGTTTCGATCAGCGACAATTACCAGGCCGAACTGCGCGAAACAACCCAGAACATGGAGAAAATGGCGCGCACCGATCCTTTGACCGAGCTGGCCAACCGCCGGGCCATGGTCGACCATATGGAACGCGAGTTGGCAAGGGCCGTGCGGCAGGGCAGCGGATTCTCTTTGGTGCTGTTTGATATCGATAACTTCAAACGGATCAATGACCTTCATGGGCATGCCATTGGCGACCAGGCACTGGTCGAAGTTTCTCGCACCTTGACCAGCCTGCTCCGGCGCAGTGATGTTTGTGCCCGGTGGGGTGGTGAAGAGTTTCTGATCCTCTGTCCTCAAACAGAACAGGCTGATGCGCGGGCGGTGGCAGAGAAGTGCCGGGAAGGCGTGGCAAAGCTCTTGCTTCAAACCGTAACCGGGGAGGTGCGAGTCACCTTGAGCGGTGGTGTGGCATCATCCAGGGTTCCTGCTGAGTCGTGGGAAATTATGGTCAGCCGGGCTGATACTGCACTCTACCGTGCTAAGGAAGCGGGCAAAAACCGGATTGTACTAAGCTGATCTTCCTTTGCTATTCCCGCCGTCCGGGTTTATGATAAACACCCTATGCAAACCTCCACCAACCCCCTCCTTTCGCCATGGAACACTCCTTACGGCATGCCTCCGTTTGACCTGATTAAGACCGAGCACTTCGGACCCGCCATCGACAAGGCCCTGGCCGACCACGTGGCCGAGGTGACTGCCATTGCCGGTTCGGCCGTTGCCCCCGATTTTTCCAACACCATCGAAGCTTTTGACCGGTCGGGTGAACTGCTGGGCAACGTGCTGGGCGTGTTTTTCAACCTTACCGGGTCGCTTACCAACGACGCGCTTCAGGCCGTAGAGCTCGAGTACACACCGAAAATTGCCGTTCATCAAACCCGGTTTTTCCTCGACGCCGCGTTGTTTGCCCGCGTCGACGCTGTCCACACGGCTCGCAAAACCAGTGGTTTGAATCCCGTTCAGATCCGCCTCATCGAAAAGATCCACCTGGACTTCGTGCTGGCCGGTGCCCGGTTGGACCAAGCCAAAAAAGACCGCCTCACCAAGCTCGTAGAAACCCTGAGCGAGCGTTGCACCACTTTTGGTCAGCATGTGCTGGCCGATGAGGATGGCACTGTGATTGTGCTGGAGTCGCAGGCCGATCTGGCGGGTTTGCCGACCGATCTGATCGAAGCGGCCGCCGAAGCCGCCACGGAAAAAGGCCACGCCGGCAAGTGGGCCATCACTCTGTCGCGGTCGTTTGTAGAACCCTTTCTGACACGTTCCACCCGGCGTGACCTGCGCCAGAAAGTGTACCTCGCGTTTTCGTCCCGGGGCGAAATGGTCCCCGAGCGCGACACCAAACCGCTGATTGCCGAGATTCTCACCCTGCGCACCGAGATGGCCCAGATCCACGGCCACAAAAGCTACGCCGATTACGCGCTGGTGAACCGCATGGCCAAAACCCCTGCCAACGTGGCGGGCCTGCTGAATCAGGTGTGGCCGGCCGCGCTGAAGCGTTCCCGCGAGGAACAAAAGCTGCTCGAGGCGCTGGCCAAGGCCGACGGCGTGGAGCAACTCGAAGCTTGGGACTGGCGCTACTACGCTGAAAAGGTGCGCGAGCGCGATTACCAGCTCGATGACAACGAGATCAAACCGTACTTCGTGCTCGACAACATGGTGGACGCGATGTTCTGGGCTGCCGGAAAACTCTTCGGCGTCGAGTTCCGCGAAGTAAAGCACGTGCCGATGTACCATCCCGATGTGCGCCTGTTCGAGGTGCGCAACACGGCCGATGACAGTCTGCAGGGGCTGTTCTTGAACGACAACTACTCGCGCACCGGCAAGCATTCAGGCGCGTGGATGAGTAATTACCGCGACCAGAGTGCCGGCGTGGTGCCCATTGTGAGCAACAACAACAACTTTACCCGCGGCAAACCCGGCGAACCCGTACTGCTCAGCTTCGACGACGTGCGCACGCTGTTCCACGAGTTTGGTCACGGCCTGCACGGCCTCTTGAGTAACGTGGCCTATGAGGGACTGTCGGGCACCAGCACTCTACAGGACTTTGTCGAGCTTCCCAGCCAGCTGTTTGAGCACTGGGCGCTGGCTCCCGAAGTGTTGTCTCGGTTTGCCAAGCACTCCACCACGGGGCAGGTCATTCCCCCGGCGCTGGTCGCCAAGCTGCAGAAAGCCGGCACCTTCAATATGGGCTGGGAAACCGTACAGTACCTTGGGCCGGCTCTGCTCGATATGGCGCTGCACAGTCTGACCTCCGCCAAGGGTTTTGACGCAGGAGCTTTTGAACGCGAAGAATCCTTGCGCCTGGGCGTGCCTCGTGAAATCGGCCTGCGCCACCGTCTGCCGCACTTCCAGCACCTGTTCACTGGGGAAGGGTATGCCGCTGGGTACTATGTCTATATGTGGGCAGAAGTTCTCGAGGCCGACGTATTCAGCGCTTTTGAGGAGAACGGCAACCTGTTTGATCCAGTCCTCGCCAGTAAGCTCAAAGCGTGCATCTTGAGCGTGGGCAACTCGGTCGAACCCGGGCAGGCGTTCCGCAACTTCCGCGGCCGTGACCCCCAGATCGCCGCGCTACTCAAACAGCGGGGGCTGACGTAGACGATACGGCACACTCCCCATCGATTCTAGTCAAACATCAGGAACTGTGTGTTTTTGACGGGGTTTTCCAGTTCGAGGAGCTTTTGTTTCGCCCTGAGCCCACCGGCGTACCCTACCAGGTCGCCCGACGACCCGAGAATGCGGTGGCAGGGGACGAAAATCGACAGAGCGTTGGCCCCGTTGGCTGCAGCCACGCCCCGGACGGCGGTCGGTTTGCCCAGGCGGTTGGCCAAGTCCTGGTAGGACAGCGTCGTTCCAAACGGAATGGTTAGCAGCTGGTCCCACACCAGTTTCTGAAAGTCCGTCCCTGCCAAGAGGCATGGGACGGCAAACGAAACCCTGTTGCCAGAAAAATACTCCGAAAGTTCCTCTTTAGCTTGGTCGATGACCAAGCTCGTTCCTTCCCGGAACTCTTCCCCCAGTCCGTCTTGGATTCGCCTGTCGATCAGCTCCCGCTGCTTACGGTAGCGCCAGTCGCAAAGGCAAAGCTGACCATCAAAACTCCCCAGAAGAAGCTCGCCCACGGGACTGGAAAAAACCGAAGTGACAATCATCAGCGTCAATTCTAGACTCAGGATGGCAGCGAGACAACCGTCACCGTCCCTGAGCACGGGTATCTTGCTAAAATATTAACATTAAAAAAATTGACTTAAGTTAATTAAAAATACACCTTGATTCTAAAGGTGGTATTGCCATGCGTATTTTCAAGATTCTGCTCTCCGCGTTGCTTTTAGCAGGCGGACTTCTGATGGGGTGCACGATACCTACTCAGAACACCAAGGAGGCCCCGGTCCTGCCCGTTGTATCATCAACGGTGCCTCTCCACTCCGCAACGGGTGTCGCCCTCAATTCTTCACTGACCGGGACCTTCAGTAAATCGATGGACTCCCGGTCGTTTTCCGTCACCAGCTTCACATTGTCACCCGCAGTGGTGGGAGTGGTCAGTCATACTGGCGCTGTTGTGACTTTCAATCCCGATAGCGATCTGGCCCCCAACACCCTCTACACCGCTACTCTCAGCAACGAGGCTCGAGACCTCGACGGCAACAACCTCGGTGCCGCAAAAGTTTGGAGTTTCACCACAGGCGTTGCCCTCGATTTGACGGCACCCCTTGTCGCCTCAACCGTTCCCGTTGCCTCGGCAACCAGTGTGGCTCTCAACGCCAGCTTGACCGCAACCTTCAGTGAGGCTATGGACCCCGCAACATTAAACGCTGCCAATTTCACTGTCAGCCTGGGTACAGCACTTGTGGAAGGTGCCGTTTCCTACACCGGAACTGTGGCTACCTTTGATCCTACGGCTGACCTTGCCCCAAACACCCTCTATGTCGCCACCATCAGCACAGGAGCCAAAGACTTGGCTGGAAACGCTTTGGGTGTCCTGAAAACCTGGAGCTTCACCACCGGAGCGGCCGCCGATGTCACCGCGCCCACCGTTTCAGCCACTGTCCCAATCCATTCGGCGACAGGTGTGTCCATCAACGCCAGCCTGACCGCGACCTTCAGTGAAGCCATGGACCCGGCAACGATGACCAATGCAGTTTTCACCCTCACCCAGGCCAGCACTCCCCTGGCCGGTTCCGTGACCTATGTGGGCGTTATTGCAACGTTTGACCCCACAGCGGACCTCAGCGCCACCACAGAATACGTCGCCACGATCAGTGTCGGCGCTAAAGACCTGGCAGGAAACGCCATGGCAGCCGTCAGGACCTGGAGCTTTACTACTGGTGTAGCACCGGATGCTAGCGCTCCCACCGTGGTTTCGACCACTCCTCTGAATACGGCCGACAACGTACCCGTGAACGTCAACCTCCTAGCTAACTTCAGCGAAGCCATGGACCCGGCAACCATGACTGCGGCGTTCACCCTGAAAGATGGGGCAATGGCCATCGTCTCCGGAGTCGTGTCATATACTGGTAGCATTGCGACCTTCAACCCAGCTGCCGATCTGCTCACGAACACCACCTACACCGCCAAGATCAGCACCTCTGCCCTCGATTTGGCGGGAAATTCCCTGGGCTCGGACGTGACCTGGACCTTCACTACACCCGCCAGCCTTCCCCTTGGCCCCCCTATGGTGGACCTCGGAAGTGCCGGTAGTTTCTCCGCTCTGGCCAAGACCGCCATCAACGTCACCCCTACCACTATCATCACCGGCGACATAGGCCTGAGCCCCGCGGCCCAGAGCTTTATCACTGGCCTATCCTTAGTGGATGCCACGGGCTACGCCACCGCCGGCCAGGTCACTGGCAAGGTTTACGCAGCCGACCAAACCCCTCCCACCCCGGCGAACATGACGGCGACGATTTCGGCCATGGAAGCGGCCTACACTGATGCCGCTGGACGGTCGGCGAGCGCCATTATAAACACCCCCGTGGGTAACCTCGGCGGATCGGTCAATCTGGTTCCTGGTCTGTACCAGTACACCACCGACCTCGGCGTGTCTACCTCCTTCTCCTTGTCCGGCGGTGCCAATGACGTTTGGATTTTCCAGACCACGGGGAACCTGACCGTGGCCTCAGCCGCCGTAATCACCCTCAACGGTGGTGCCCTCGCCAAGAATGTGTTCTGGCAGGTGGCTGGTACCACCAGCATCGGTACCACAGCCCAATTCAAGGGCACGGTCCTGGGCTATTTGGGAATCACCATCGAGGCTGGATCGGTGGTAGACGGGCGTCTGTTCTCCCAGACGGCAGTTGTCATCAACCAGGCGACTCTGACCAAACCTGCTCCCTGATCCCTCTCTCTAACCACAAAGCAGGCCACCCTTCGGGGTGGCCTGCTTTTTTATGCCCCCGGCCGCAGCATCTGAATGGCGTGATTGCAGGAAGCTGGTCATTTTGCGGCTGTCAGCATCATAATGGCGTTGGTGAGCGAGTAGCCGATCTCATCGTTCACTCTGAAGGAAACGGAGTCGAGCAAGGAAACGTGGGGTACCCAGAATAGCCTCTGGCGTTTATGGTGGAATTCCTGGAGGAATCCATTGAACCACCCCGCCACCTACCGTAACCCTGTGCTTTTCGCCGACTATTCCGACCCCGACGCCGTGCGTGTCGGTGATACCTGGTACATGACAGCCAGCTCGTTCTCCAATGTGCCCGGGCTACCTGTTCTGGCCAGCCGTGATCTGGTCGAATGGACTCTGATCGCCAATGCTCTGCCCGCTCTTGGTCCCCGCACCCATTTTCAGGTTCCCAGGCGGGGCGGCGGTGTCTGGGCCCCAGCCCTGCGCTGTGAGGGCGGCGTGTTCTCCATCCATTACCCCGACCCCGATTTCGGTATCTTCCGCATCGATGCGCCGCACCCAGCTGGCCCGTGGTCCCAACCGTTGCTGGTCGACCCTTCGGTGGGAGCCATCGACCCGTGCCCGTTTACCGACGAGGATGGCAGCCGCTGGTTGGTGAAGGGTTGGGCCAAAAGCCGTGCAGGGATCAACAACCGCATTACCCTGCACAAGCTGGACAACCAGGGCCGGGTCGCCGACCTGGGAGTGACCATCATCGACGGGAATACCCTGGGACCGGTCGAAACCTCGATGGGGCCGCTGCCGTGGATCACCATCGAAGGCCCGAAGATTTACAAGAAGGACGGCTGGTATTACGTGTTTGTCCCGGCTGGCGGCGTGAAGGTAGGCTGGCAGGGCGTCTTCCGGTCCCAAAGCCCGCAGGGGCCCTACGAGGCCCGCAATGTGATGGACCAGGGTTCCACCCCCATCAATGGTCCCCATCAGGGGGCCCTGGTCGAAGGCCCCGACGGGCGGTGGTGGTTCCTGCATTTTCAGGATCAGGACAGCTGGGGCCGGGTAGTGCATCTCCAGCCGGTAACCTGGAAGGAAGGCTGGCCGGTGATTGGTTCCGGTTCGGGGACCCGGGGCGAGCCGGTGCTGGAAGCACCTCTGCCGTACCCGGGCACGCCAAGGATTTCCTTGCCCGGTCCCCGGACGGCCGACGCGGGACTGCACGGCCTTCCTGCTCTGGACTGGCAGTGGCAGGCCAACCCCCAACCCGGCTGGGTGCTCCCCGGCGCCCCTATGGGAACACTTCGTCTTTCCTGCCCCAGCCAGTCCCCCAACCCCTGGGAAAATCCCGCCGTGCTGACACGCAAAATCGAAGGCCCGGCCTGTGCCCTGACGGTCAAGGTCGCTCTCTCACCGCGGGCCGAGGGTGAGGAGGCGGGTCTGGCCGCCGTCGCCCACCGGTCCCTCACGTTGGCCCTTCAGTCGGGTGGAGGAACGGGAAGGCTGGTTCTGCGGGATTGGCCCCTGGATTCGGCGCCGGCCCGGGAGGCTGCTTCGGTGGACCTGGGTGCCGTGGCTTCAATCTGGCTGAGGCTTTGGTTTGTACCGGTACGCGTTGAGGCGGTCAATCCGCCCGAGTCCCCCTGGCCCTCGATGAAAACAGACGTTTTTGCCGAAGCCACCGCCTGGTGGAGCGCCGATGGCCGCGATTGGAAGCCCCTGGGTGATCCTGTCCCGCTACCGCCGGGCCGCTGGGTGGGTGCCCAGACCGGGGTCTACGCCACCGCCGCGTCGGGCACCCCGGCCTTTGTGGCGACCCGCAACGGTCATGCCGACTTTTCCGGCGGCCTGTGGACGGTGGGTGAGGAGCGTGCTCTGTGAACGAAGGCCCTCGCCAGTACCGTCCTTTTGGTACTCTGGTACTCTTTCCAACCCGCACAGCTCAGGGCTACACTGATCACAGGAGTCCCCATGAGTGCATCAACCTGGCATCCCGATCCCCGAAACCTGAAGATCGCGTATATAGGCGGAGGATCCCGAGGCTGGGCCCGCGGACTGATGGCCGATTTGGCCTTGGAAACCGACATCGCAGGGCGGGTGGCGCTCTACGACCTCAACCCTCAGGCGGCGCAGGTCAATGCTGATCTGGGCAACGCGTTGGCGGATAATCCCCAGGCACCCGGAAAATGGGTGTACACGGCTGAAGCCTCCCTCGAGGCCGCCCTCAAGGGCGCCGATTTTGTGTTTGTCTCCATCCTTCCAGGCAACTTTGACCAGATGGAAATCGACGTCCACGCCCCCGAACAATACGGAATCTATCAGTCGGTGGGCGACACCGTCGGCCCTGGCGGGCTTATGCGCGCCTGGCGGACCATTCCCATGTTTGTCGAAGTGGCCCGCGCCGTCGAAAAGCATTGCCCCCACGCCTGGGTGATCAACTACACCAATCCCCTGACCCTCTGCGTTCGAACCTTGTACGAAACTTTCCCCGGCATCAAGGCCTTCGGCTGCTGTCACGAAGTGTTCGGCACCCAAACCGTTCTGGCGCACATGCTGGCCGACATGCGAGGTATCCAGGGGGTCCACCGCCGCGAAATTCAGGTCAATGTGCTGGGCATCAACCACTTCACCTGGTTTGACCGCGCCTCTTACGGGTCCCTCGACCTGATGCCGATCTACCGTGAATTCGCCGAAAAATACCGCAAGACCGGGTTTGAAATTCCCGAGGAGGGCCACTGGGCCAACAGCACCTTCGCCTCGGCCAACCGGGTCAAGTTCGATCTGTTCCTGCGCTACGGCCTGATCGCAGCCGCCGGTGATCGCCACCTGGCCGAGTTTATGCCTCCCTGGTACCTCAAGGACCCCCAGACCGTGAAGGCCTGGAAATTCGGGCTGACCACCGTGGCCTGGCGGAAGAAAGATCTGGCCGAGAAGCTGCAGCGCAATAATGTCAACCTCAAATCCTCGGGCGAGGAGGGAATCCTCCAGCTCAAGGCGCTGGTGGGGCTGACCCCTTTGGTGACCAATACCAACGTCCCCAACCAAGGTCAAGCCGCCGACCTTCCCCGGGGTGCGGTGGTCGAGACCAACGTCGTCATCAGCCGTGACAGCCTCCAGCCCCTGATGGCCGGAAGCCTGCCGCCCGCCGTTCACGCCCTGGTCAGCCGCCACGTCGACAACCAGGAAATGGTGCTGCGCGCATCGCTGGCAAGGGACGAGGAACTGTTGTTCCAGGCCTTTGTGCAGGACCCGCTAGTGCGCATTGGTCTTGATGAGGCCCATACACTCTTCACGTACATGCTATCCGAAACGACCAAGAGAGCACCTCGTTGAGCGGTGTCTCAGGCGATCGGGACGCTGAAATCCGGACCCTTATCGACCGGGTGGTGCAGCGTACCAAGAACATCGATTTCAGCTGGAGCTGGCCCGCCGGTGTGGCCTTTTACGGAGTCAGCCGGGCCTGGGAATCGACGGGCAAATCGGAGCACATCGACTTTCTGAAGAAATGGGTCGATGACTATTTGCTGCTGGGTCTGCCGCCGTTCCAGGTGAACGTGGTCAGCATGGGGCACTGCCTCATCACGCTGCACGAGGCTACCGGCGAGGACAAGTACCTGGAACTGGCCCTGAAAAAAGCCACTTACCTGGAAAAGGAAGCCCTGCGCTTTGGCGACCGGGTATTCCAGCATACCGTTTCCTCAACCAACGATTTTCCCGAGCAGGCCTGGGCCGACACCCTGTTTATGGCCGCCTACTTCTTGCTGCGCATGGGGTTGAAAACCGGCAACAAGGCCTGGGTCGACGACGGCCTGAACCAGTGGTACTGGCACGAGGAGTACCTGCAGGACAACACCAATAACCTGTACTACCACGGCTGGGACAATGTTCAGAAAAATCACCTGTCGGGTCTGTTCTGGTGCCGGGGGAACAGCTGGGCCGCCTACACCATGGCCCAGGCCCTCCAGCACATCACCTATCTCTACCCGGCGTTCATGCGCATCGAAGGGTCTCTGCGCGACCAGCTGTCGGCGCTGGTGCGCCTGCAATCCCCCGACGGGCTGTGGCACACCATCCTCGACGACCCCACCTCATACTGCGAAACCTCGGGCTCGGCGGGTATTGCGGCGGCGCTGGCCCTCAACGGCCATCCGCTTCATCGCAAGGCCCTCGAAAACGCCTACCAGGGTATCGTAAGCCAGATTGGCCCTGACGGCTCGGTGCTGAACGTGTCCGGTGGTACAGGGGTTATGAACGACGCCGAGGCTTACCGGCAAATTCCCCATAAGCGGGTGCAGGGATGGGGCCAGGGGCTGACCCTGGCCTTCCTTTCCGCGCTCATCCGCCCCGGCGTCTCCAAGGGGAGCAGTGTCTGATCTAGAAAATCTGCGCAGACTAGAGGAACTGCAGCGTCAGCCACTCCACACACAGCCCCATCCAGCGGGCAACGTGCGCATCGATGCCGCCGCCGTCCTCAAAGTCAGTCTCGGCTTCGGCCAGTGAAATACCGTGACGACCCTTGGGAAAAACGTGCAGTTCAAAAGGAACCGCAGCTTGCCGAAGGGCCCCGGCAAACAGCAGGGTGTTTTCCAGGGGCACTGCGGCATCGTCGTAGGTATGCCAAAGAAACGTCGGTGGAGTTTTGTCGGTTACCTGGGTTTCCAGCGATAACTGGGCTTGAACTGGGGCCGGGGCCTCCTGTCCCAGAAGATTCTCAAACGAGCCCTGATGGGCGAACGGCCCGCTGGTGATGACCGGATAACTTAGAATCAGCGCGTCGGGTCTGGGATTTCCAAAAACACCGAGGCTGGCTGCCAGATGTCCCCCCGCCGAAAAACCGCAGACAGCCACTTTGGCCGGGTCAAGGTTCCATTCGGATGACTGGGAACGGATCAGATCGAGGGCTTTCTGGGCATCCTGCAAAGGCTTGGGGTGCCGGTTTGGTGCGACGCTGTAGCGCAGAACAAAGGCATGGAAACCTGCTGCGGTAAACCGCAGGGCAATAGGTTCAGCCTCACGGTCGGAAGTCATTCTGTAGGCCCCGCCTGGTAGAACCAGAACGGCACCCCGAGGTCGTTTTCCATCGAGCACATAGGTTGTGAGGGTGACTCCCTCTCCCCATTTCAGCGTCTGTTGTTTCATCGCCTTATCTCCTGTTTTTGCCCATTAAGCTGGCCCTTACCACCGCAGCCCCTTCCGGGTGCTTCTTTTGCAATGCAACCAGAGCCTTTTCCACCCGGCCCTGTTTTTCATTTTCTCCTTCAAACAGGTCCCCCTGATCAAATCCCCCGGCTTCCTCCAGACCACCCAGACCGACACCGATCAGCCTTACGGTTTTTCCAGGGGTCCAGCGGGCACCAAACAGGTCACGGATCACTTTATACAGTTCGGTGGAGGACGCCACCGTCCGGCTCAGGGTGGTTTGAGCATTCACCGTTGTAAAATCCGACCATCGCAATTTGAGATGGGGAGTGCGGCTCCTCCAGCCCTCTGCCATAGCCCGAAAGGTGACCTCCTGACAGAGGACTTTCAGGGTAGTTTCCAGAACTTCGAGGTCAGCGGTATCCTCTCCAAAGGTGGTTTCTGCTGACACGGAACGGCTCTGAGCGCCACGGAAGGGGTTGTAATCCGCCTCCCCGCGGCCTGCCAGCCAAAGAAACTCACCACCGTTTTCCCCCATCATGCGGTGCAAGGCTTCCCGGCTCAGCGCCCGCAGCGCCGACACACTGGTAATTCCCTGAGCCTCCAGCCGTTCGCGGGTTTTCCCCCCGGCGCCATGCAGTTTCTTAAGGGGAAGTGCCTCAAGAAAAGCATCAATTCTTTCAGGGGAAATGACATAGAGACCATCTGGCTTGCCGAAGTCCGAGGCGATCTTGGCCAAATACCACGTGGGCGCAATGCCAATGCTCACTTTCAAACCCGTTTCTGAGAAGATGCGGTTCTTCAGGGCACGAGCGACTTCTTCCTCAGGGCCCATAAGGACCCGTGTGCCCGTCATATCGAGATACGCCTCATCCACAGACATCTGGCAGAAGCGGGGAGCGCTTTGGCGAAGAATGGCCATCACCTCGAGGCTTAGCTGGTGGTACCTCTCCATCCGGGGTGGCACATAAATGCCTTGAGGGCACAGCCTGTAGGCCTCGGAAATCGGCAAGGCCGAACGGACACCGAAAGCCCGAGCCTCATACGAACACGTTGAGACAACGCCGCGACCGCCTGGTCTGGCTCCCACAATCACGGGTTTTCCCTTCCACTCGGGATGATCCAGCTGTTCCACCGAGGCAAAAAACGCATCGAGGTCGAGATGGAACCGTATCGTTTGGGTCATGGATTGAGCTCGATGGTATCGATGACTTCCAAAGGATGTTCCGGTGCCAGCAACACGCGGACCATCAGCTGGGCCTTGGTCGATTTGGGGAGGGTGAGCCTCAGATCGAGGGGCAGGGGGCTTTGGCGTCCCACCACAATACGGGCGCGGTGCCCTTGCGCATCCAGGATGAAAGGAAAAGAACAGTCATAGACCGTCAGCGGCCCTTCTGCGACCAACTCAAGTTCCACTTCTTCAGGGGCCGTCGGACCGGAAAAACGAAGGTTCCAGACGGTTCTATCGAGGAAGGCCGACCGCGCCACCTGTGTTTTCCAAAAGTCTTTTGCTTCCACCCGCTCGATGGGCGGCGGGCCGGGAGGTAGCGGAGCAACCTCCATCCTAAGGACCAGAAACCCCAGGGATATCGTTGCCAAAGCCCAGAACGACAGCTGAATGCCGGCACGCAAACCTTCATTGCGGGCTTGCTCGCGGTGGCCTCGAAGATGCCAGGAGTTGATCTGCAGAAGAAAGGGAAAGAACAACACCGCCAGAACAAAGTTCCCAGCCAGCGGTGACTGCAGCACCCAGCGGGCCAGCTCCAGATCCGGATGAGGACCGAGCGCTTCGTAACCGGCTTTGAACACCCACACAGGACCCATCAAAAGGGCTATCCACTCCACAGGGCGCCAGAGAACGGTGACCAGCACAGCAGCCCAGACCAGGGCCCAGAGAAAATAAAAAGAGAAGCTTAATTCAAACACCGCTGCAGCCAGAGTCATCAGTCCTAGCCACACCAAGGCCGCTTGGCTGTAGAAGTCCGGATTCCTGCTGAGGGGAGTACGGCGGAAGGGGAGCATAACCAGCAGATATAGTGTGACAGTCACCAGTGCTTTCAGGGTTGCCAGCATCAATGGTGCTCGTTTCCAGAGATCCGGTTCTCCCCGAATCTGCTGAATCCAGTCGGTCAGCAGACCTCCGGCCTGCAAACCCAAAAATACGATCGTCAGTAAAACGGGCAGCTGCCAAAAACCATGCCCCAGAATTCTCAAACTACCCCGCCTGCTCCTGCCAAGAAGGGCGTAACCGAAGAGTAGAAAAGCAGCCACACCCAGAAAGACGAGCAAGTATGTCTGTTGCCCCCAGAAAAATTTCCACGATCCAAAGTCAAAGGCGAGATAGTGGCGGTCCCAATAGGCAGGAAGACCTTCTGGAAACGAGGCAGAAAACTGCTGCAGCGCCTGAACCACGCTGAGGTTGACCGGCCCTCCCTGAATCCAGACTGCGGGAATTGACCTCTGGAACCAAGGGTGCATGGCGTTGCGCCGTTCGGGCAGGTCAAGCCGGAACAGGGACGGTACTGTTCCTGTGAAATGAGGATCCAGCTTCAGTTTCTGAAAGGCTTCGGTCAGGCCCTGTACCATCCACAGCGGGGAAGGAAAACTACCTGATTCTGAAGTGATGGTCACTTCCTCGGTGATAGTTGTACTGTCCAGGTACAGCACCGCAACGGGTGCGCTGGGAAAAAAATCTGCGAGAAAGGTTCGGGACCCGAGACCAGCAGACTCTCCCCTGCCGCGTTCGCCACCTGTAAAAAGAAACGTCAGCGAAACCTCTGAACCGGAAACCAGTGCTTTGTCGGCCCAGGCGGCCGCCCAGGCTATCCCTCGATGATTTTTGCCGTCGGTGGGGACCACGACAACGAGTTCTCCCGGGACTTTTCCCGGTATCCGAAACCAGATTTGTCTGGAAAAGGAATGCTCGCCGTCCAGGCGTTGAAACGCCGCCTCATGAAAATCGGATCTGGAAGAAAACCAGGTCCTGAGTGCGGCGAAAACTTGGACCTCTGCCGCCGATCCCTCCCGCCGGTCCCCCATTTCTCCCAACCAGGCGGCCACGGCCCCCGGTTCAGCTGTCTCCGGTGCGGCAACCGCCATCGTCGGCGCCGTTTCGAGAAAAACACAGCAAAAAAACAGGATGGGGAGTAATGCACCTCTCACCGCCCTAAAATATGTCATCTTTGACACTTGCACAAGTTCGTGTATACTTCCCTTACTTCAATCATGGACTTGGTACCCGTCATTCAACAGCGGTTCAGCGCCAACGCGTTCCTCCCCGATCCGGTTTCACCCGAAGCCTTGGACCGGATTCTGGAAGCAGGCCGCAGAGCCCCTTCGGCCAAGAACCGCCAACCTTGGCGTTTCGTGGTCATCCAGGATGCCGGCTACCGGCGAAAGATTCAGGAAGCGGCGTACAACGAGCCCTGGGTCGGGCAAGCTCCCGTCATCATCGCCGTGTGTTCCACTAACATTGATTACCGCATGCCCAATGGTCAGCTGGCTTATCCAGTCGATCTTTCCTTTGCCTCGGCCTATATGGAACTGCAGGCCTTTCACGAAGGTTTGGGTTGCTGCATCAACACCACCTTTCAAGAAGATGACATTCGGGAACTCCTCACGGTTCCCTATTCCATGCGTATTCTTCTCCTCTTGGTTATTGGACATGTAGCCGAAAAGAGAACAGGGGAGCCTCACCGCCTTTCCAAGGCGAGGATCGTCTCCTACGAGCATTGGTGAGGGACAAAATGGCGGGAGAAAAACGAAAGAAAATCCTGGAACTCCCGCTGAAAATTCTCTTCAACGAAGAAGGAGTCAAGTTCTTCGTTGCCAGCAATAAGAAACTCACGAAATACAAGCTTGGTGATGAACCCGAGCAGTTCGGTATTCTCTTCGATTCGTTTTCACCGCCCTCAGTGCAAAAGATGCTTCTGATCAACTACATCTCATCGATGGAAGTCAGCCGACCTGAGTTTCTTTCCAAGCGTCAGGACCTTATGGATCTGACCAAGCTGATTACTTATGGAACCCTGTACCGGCGTTTCGACGATCTGGTTTTCAGCAAGACCCTCGATTCCGAAGTGGTGCGGCAGTGGAACAAAGCCAATCCTACCAGCATCATCGACCGCAAGACCGTTGTCAGCGATGCCTCGCTGCTTCAAGCCCTTGAAAAGACCAAGGTGGCTTCCACCGCCATCAAGCAGGAGATTCTGAGGGCCATCGTGGCCGAAGTCCAGGCCAATGAAACTCTCCTTCCCGAAGAAAAGAACATTCAGCTCTTCCTTGCGGACAAGTTTCTCACCGTTCTCAGGCCCTTTACCTGGTTTATCTTGGTCAAATTCAAAGAAAGCAGCGATTTCCCCCTTCTGCTGGCCGACGTTGAAAGCATTCTCAAGGTGTTCATGGTTAAATCCAAGGTTGCCGAATACCTTTCGCTGATGACCACAGAGCTGGCCATTATGCTTGAGAATTCCAACATCCAGAGTTTTTCCAAAAGCCGGTACAAAGGCACCCTTGATCCCATGGCGGTAACCTACGACCTTGAAATGCGCCGCATGATTGTAGAAGAGATGCGGGTTAGAAATCAGGATGTTTTTCTTTCCTGGAAGGTTACCAGAGAGCGGCTTCAGGTTCGGATATTCAATAAAGAAGCCGGATATTTTGAACAAGCCAACAAACCGCGTGCCCTCCTTGAGTTTTATAAAGACAGCCCTGCGGAAGTGGAAGGAAGTATGGAACTGGGTTTGTATTATCTCAGTTACCTCACCGAGGAATGTCAAAAAGTTGGAGTCCGCTTCGAATCTGTGGTCACTCAAGTTCGGGAAAGTGGTTTGACAGTCGTCACCCTCAGCCTTCTTTTCTGATACGGAGGCTCACCCGTGTTCCGTCAGGTCAGTTGGTTTCTGGTTCTCTTGTTTGGTCTGGCACTTGCCGGTGCCACCACCATGAACCTCGTTCTGATCAACCAGGCTCGAAAAGCTCTTGATGAGGGTATCCTCGGCACCAAGACAAGAGAACTACCGGCCAAGCATCACCTGGCCCTGGTCATCCCCGACACTACAGACTCTTTTTTCGATGGCTTGATTGCAGGAGTCCGCGAAAACTCGGCCGCTTCCGAGGTAGCCATTCAAGTCTTCCGATACCGGGAAAGCGCTCCCGAAGAGGCCGAGGCGTACTTTCAACTTTGTTTATCCAGCCATGTGGATGGGGTGGTGCTCTTTACCGGTTCTGAGAGAGACCAGCGGGCCCGCGTGGCTCAGGCCGAAGCGGAAAATGTCGTGTTTATCCCCGTCGGAACGCAAGCTCCCGGTGGTTCGGGTCAGGGTTTCATCGGCTCAAGCAGCTTTCTTCAAGGTGTGGAAAGTGGAACCTTGCTGGGGCGTCTCAAGGGGCAGTCTGCGCGGGTTGGCGTTCTTCTGACTTCTGAAGGTGATTCCGATGCCAGAAGCGATCCGGTTTTTCATGGTGTTTCCCTGGCCTTGCGCCCCTACCAGGGTGCGGAGATTCTGCAAGTCGCCCGTGTGGGTCCTGGATTCTTGTCGGGGGAAGAAGCGGCTTCCAATCTACTTCGCTCCCAACCGTCTATCAACGCCTTGGTTTGCGCCAGTGCGCCCATAACAGAAGGAGCGGCTCAAGTGGTGGTTGAACTGGGCCGTGTGGGCAGGGTCGTGATCATCGGTACCGATGAATCCGTGACCATTGACCGCCTTGTGGACAAGGGAGTGATTGCCGCCAGTGTTGTCCGGGATTCCCGCAAAATGGGGGCAGTGGCCCTTTCCTCTTTTCTGGCGGCGCGGGAGGGTACCCCTTTTCGGTCGGCCGTCGAAGTTGGCTTCAAAGTCCGCAGCAACAAGGCCGCTCAGCCATGAGAGCGGGAACCGTTCGCAGGAAAATCCTTGCCAACTCGGCCCTCATCTTGCTTCTTATGGCCGCTGCGACGTTGTACACAGGGTTCGCTTCACTGGAGCTTGATCAAAGCGTCGAGGTGCTGTTTCGCAACAATCTGGTCCTCGAAAGGCTGCAGGGGGCCCTGAGCCAGACCGAAGCCAGTTTTTCAGAATATTTGAGAACCAAAAGCTCGGAATCCCTGAAGGATTTCATCAAAGCCTCAACCCATCTGACAGACCAAGCCCGGGAGTTGAACCGTGACATTGTATCCGATGAGATCCTTCTTCTCCAAAGAGACCTCACACGGACCTTTGATACTTATTTACGGGTGGCAGAAATCGGCATTCAAGCCAAGCGGGGAAGGGATATTCCGGGGTATGTCGAGCGCTATGAGACTTCAGCCCGGCATGCGGCCGGTGCCCGCATCTTGATCTCTGATCTGAAGGCCCGGTTCCTTTCCCAGGCCTTGCAAGCCTTTTCCCTGTACCGCAACCTCATTCCTGGTGTTCTTTTGTCGAATGCTGTCCTGGTTTTAGCCGCCACCTTGCTGGGATTCAGTTTGCTTCTCGGTTATTCCCGAAAGCTCACCGAACCGTTGTCCCGACTTGCGGAAGCCGCTTCGGCCGTGGGAAGAGGAGACTATCAGATTCCAATTCCGCAGCTCAACAGCCAAGATGAAATCGCTACTCTCGCGTACAGCTTTGCCCAAATGCGCTTGAGCATTCAGCAGTCCTTTCTTGACCTTCAATCCAGGGCTGACGTCGAAAGAACCCTGCTTGAAGAGCGGATGCAAGTGCTCGAGCTGAACCACCGTCTCAAAGATGCGGAGCTGCTGGCTCTCCAAACACAGATCAACCCCCATTTTTTGTTTAACACCCTTTCTGCAGGCCTTCAGCTGGCCGGAGTTGAAGGAGCTCAGCGTACCGAAGCCTTCCTCGAGAATCTGGCTGTTTTTATCCGTTATGCTTTGACCCCCCCTGACCGGTTTGTGCTGATTTCAGACGAATTGGAATGTGTGAACCGGTATATTTTTCTACTGCGGCTGCGTTTTGGCCAACGCTTTGCTTTTGATATCCGAATGGACGAGTCCATTGTCAGCGTTGAGGTTCCTGCACTTATTCTTCAACCGCTGATAGAGAATTCCATCAGCCATGGCTTGGCGGATATCGAAACCGGCGGGTTGATCACAATCCGGGGAACAAGGGAGAAAGAACAAGCCGTTTTGACCGTCAGCGATAACGGAGCGGGAATGGCGGAATCGGAAAGACTGGCGATTCTCACCGAAGCCGCCGATTTTGACAAATCACCAGGGCACGGCATCGGGTTGCGCAATGTGATCCGGCGCCTGCACCTGTCTACCAATGGTCGGGGAAGGGTGGAACTTGTCAGCGGGGAAGGTCAGGGGCTTTTGGTTCGGATTGTGCTGCCCCTATCGTCCCCGGAGGTCTTGGGATGAAACGGATCCTGGTAGTCGATGATGAGCAGCCCGTGGTGGATCACCTTGTCCGCATCGTCGAACGGGAGCTGGCTGACGCCTTCACGGTGGTGGGCACCGCTTCTTCAGGGCGTGAGACCCTGGAAAAGGTGGCCTCACTACAACCCGATATTATTGTTCTCGATGTCCGGATGCCGGGGCTTTCAGGCCTTGATACCATTCGGGAACTTCGCCGCAGGGGTTCTTTGGCGGCATTCATCCTCTCAACCGCCTACGAGCGCTTTGATATCGCCCGTGAGGCCCTTGAGCTGGGGATTTCAGGGTATCTGCTCAAGCCTGTGACCAAGGATGCCCTCGGTCAGGCACTGAAGACAGCCTCCGACCAGCTCGATCGCCGAGCTGAGGAAAAGCGGAGAGAATTCGACGGGCAGGAAAAAGATGTGCAGCTCCGCGGCTATGTGGTCGAGGCCTATCTGACCGGTTTGATGCTGGGCCGGAATGACCTCGGAATGCGGGGGCTGCGGGAATGGATCGGCATTGACAAACCGTGGGGGCTGATTGCCGTCGCGGCCTTTGTCCACAGTGCCCAGGAAGGCCGAAAGGCTCTTGACCTTGTTCTCCAGTACAAAAGCCGGGCTTTTTGTGGTCCAATGGCATCGGGCCGATGCTTGATTTTCCAGGCTTTGGGTTCGGCTTCGGAGGCCGAGGAAGCTGAAGCCCAGCTGGTAGCCACTCTCAGAGCCGCACCCGGTGAGCACCTGCAGCCAGAAAACCTCCGCCTTGGATTTGCCCGGCCCCGTTTGGTGGAAGAGCTGGCTCAAGCCTGGCCTGAGGCCTTGATCCGACTCTCTGGAAAAACCCCTGCCGCTTCGGCTCGGTTTGCCTCGGGGGGGACTTTTGAGGAAGAAGAAGAATTCCAGACAGCCCTGATGGAAGGGGACCAAGACCGGGTCCGATATTGCTTTGAAGCGTTGCTGGTTCCATTTGAGGCTGGCAACCCCTCCCTGTCGGACCGCTACCGAATTGTGGCCTTGTTAGGATGGGCCCTGGGCCGGCTCGTCGCGCTCGGATACCTTGAAGAGTCTGTTGCCCATCATGGAATGGATTTTGACGACCTCAGGCAGGCTGCCGACGGTCAGGAGTTCTGCCTTCTGGCGCGTTCGCGGCTTCCCGCCATTACCGGGGCCCTTAGCCGTGCGCAAAGGTGGTCGGTATGGGTTTCCAGGGCTATGGAGTATATCCGTGTCAACTTCGGACAGCCTCTCACCCTCGATCTCGTAGCCGAACGGGCAGGTATCAGTGCCAAACGACTGTCGCGGCTTTTTGTTGATGAGCTGGGTCAGGGCTTTTCAGAGTACCTGATTGATTATCGTATTGAGAAAGCCAAGGTCATGCTCTCGCTTCCCGGTGTGAGCATCAAACAAGTCAGCAAAGAGTGCGGCTATTCGGATCCCAACTATTTTGCCAGGCTTTTCAAGAAAGTGACTGGTAAGACACCCAGTGATTTTTCCTCCGTTCCGTGAATTCTGTTGCCGCATCAGCCTTGAGGAGTGATAATCACAAAATGAGATTTTTATTGGGAGCACTCGCTTTGATTTTGGGTCTTCTTGGGGCTTCCTGCAGCCCCAAAGGGCCCGCATCGGTGGATCATGTACCGGTCATCGGGTTCTCTCAAGATTCTCTGGTTCTGGAACGATGGCAGAGGGATATCGCGGCATTTCAAGACGCAGCCAGAGATTTGGGAGCTCAAGTGATTCTTCGGGTTGCCAATCAAGATGTTGCTTTTCAGGAGTTCCAAGTCCGCGAGCTGGTGAAAGAGGGTATCGATGTCCTTGTGATTGTTGCCAATGATGCTGATAGGCTTTCATCGGTGGTTCGTGAGGTCCGGGCAAAAGGAATTCCTGTTGTCTCCTACGACCGGCTGGTGAGGAACGCCGGGGTGGATCTCTATATCAGTTTTGACAATGAAAAAGTTGGCAGTTTGATGGCCTCGGCAGTGCTCGGACAGGTTAAACAAGGCGGCTACTTAATCATCAACGGAGCGAAGACCGACAACAATGCAGTTATGATCAACAGCGGAATTCTGAGCGTGTTGCGGCCCTCCGTTGATTCGGGGAAAATTCGTATTGTTTCCGAAATCTGGCCTGAAGCCTGGGATAACAATGAAGTTCGGGCTTCGCTCGAGCTTCTGTTGCCGCAGATACAGGACATTCAGGGCATTGTTGCCGGTGATGATATGCTGGCTGAAGAGGCCATTCGGTTTTTTTCCGAAAATGGCCGCAGTGGCTTGGTGAAAGTGGCGGGACAAGATGCCGATCTCGCTGCTTGCCAGCGAATCGCCGAGGGGTCTCAGCTGGCTACCATCTATAAACCGGTGGAGCGTCTGGCTCTGAAGGCCGCCGGCTTTGCTGTGATGCTGGCCAACCGGGAAACGATCGAAACCGACGGTTCTATCGACGACGGTTCCACGGCTGTTCCCTACGTCAGGCTGGAGCCCTTGCTGGTCACCCGCGCAAATTTGGAAGCCACGGTGATCAAAGATGGATTTCACGCAGCCAAAGATGTCTATCAGAACATCCCTGGAAAGCCTTGAGATCTGGACTTTTCTCCCTTTCGTGCTGATCAGAGTGCTATAGGCCCTGATGTCATCCTCCTGGCAGGTTCAAAGTGAAGAAAGTCGATCCCTAACTCCTGATGACAGGATTGAAAATCCGGTGGATCGTGTTAGCATCGCTTTTTTGCGGTATGCGGCTTTGCGCCGTAAAGTTCGAGAGGAGGATTTTCTATGAAGAAAACCTTTGCTGTTCTGATTTCTGCTTTAGCTCTCATGGCTGCTTTTGTCAGCTGTAACAACTCTACCATTCAGGTAGGCATTGTTCTCCCCACCAAGGACGAAGAACGCTGGATCCAAGACCAGACCCGCTTTCAGGAAGCCTTGAAGACTGCCGGTATTACTGCCGAAGTTTTGTTCAGCGAAAAAGACTCCTCGAAAGAGAAGTCCAACGTCGAGACCCTGCTCACCAAGGGCATCAAAGTTCTGGTTCTCTGTCCCGTTGACTCGGCTTCCGCCGCTGCTTCGGCCGACGCCGCCAAAAAGGCCGGGGTCAAGGTTGTCGCTTACGACCGCCTGATCACCGGTACCGCCAACGTTGACTTCTATGTGACCTTTGACTCCTTTAACGTCGGTGCCGCTTGGGGTGAATACCTCGTTTCCAAAGCCTCCGGTCAGGGCAACAATCTGTATCTCTACGCCGGTGCCGCTTCCGACAACAACGCCTTCATTTTCTTTGACGGCGCCTGGAGTCAGCTGCAGCCCAAGATTGCCGATGGAACCTTTGTCATCGCCAACAGTGCTGAAGCCATCAAGCTCAAGGACAAGGCTCAGCTGACCCGCGAAGAAATGGCTTCGATCATCGGCCAGATCACCACCAACTGGAATCCTGCCGACGCCAAGAGCAAGGCTGAGGCCCACCTCACCGCTGCCAATGCTTCCCAGAAAGGCGATGTGTTCATCCTCGGACCCAACGACCAGACTGCCCGCGCTATTGCGGACACCTTCGCCACCGACAAAGACATCAAGAGCTACAAGATTACCGGTCAGGACGCCGACAAGGCTTCGATCCAGTACATCATTGATGGAAAGCAGTCGATGACCGTCCTCAAGGACACCCGGACCCTGGTTGCCAGCGCCATTGCCACCGCGATTACCTTCGCCAAGGGCGAGACCCCTGCTTCCAGCAAGACCTACAACAACGGCGTTGTGGAAGTTCCTTCGACTCCCGCTGAAGTCGTCAGTGTCACCCAGGACAACGTCAAGGCTGCCATTGTTGACTCCGGCTACTACCCTGCCGCTGACTTCACCGGCCTCCAGTAACATCCGTTTACTCTGATTTGGGGAAGAAATCGCGCGAGCCTTTTCTTCCCCTTTTTTTCCTCCAGGAGAACCCATGAGTCCCCATATCCTTGAAATGCGTTCGATTTCGAAAACCTTCCCCGGGGTCAAGGCTCTGGATGAAGTCAGTTTCCAGGTTGCTGAAGGTGAGATCCACTGTTTGGTCGGTGAAAACGGTGCCGGAAAATCGACCTTGATGAAGGTGTTGAGCGGGGTTTATCCCCACGGCTCGTATTCGGGAGACATCCTGTTCCGGGGCGAGGTTCAATCCTTTCGCGGTATTTCGGACAGTGAGCACGCCGGTATTGCCATAATTTACCAGGAGCTGGCTCTTTTTCCCGAGCTCTCGGTCTATGAAAACATCCTGATGGGCCAGGAAATCACGAAAGGCCTCAGTGTGGATTGGAACGAGACGATTAAGAAAGCAACACAGATGCTCAAGACCGTCCGGCTCAATGTGAATCCTGAAACCTTGGTCAAGGATCTGGGCATCGGACAGCAGCAGCTGATTGAGATTGCCAAGGCCCTGTGCAAAGATGTCAAGCTGCTGATTTTGGATGAGCCGACTGCCGCGCTCAACGAGGACGACGCCGAAAACCTGCTCAGTCTGATCCAGGATCTCAAAAAAAGCGGCATCACCTCCGTTCTGATTTCGCATCGGCTGAAAGAAGTCATTGAGATTGCCGATACAGTGACCGTTCTGCGGGATGGACGCACCATCTGTACTTTGGACCGCCACAAGGGAGAGGTTTCCGAAACTCTGCTGATCAAGAATATGGTCGGGCGGGAAATCAACAATATCTACCCGCCCCGCCACCACAAGATTGAGGACGAACTGGTCCTTCAAGTCAACAATTGGAGTGCCTACAGCCCCAAATTGGGTCGGGCCGTCCTGAAAAATGTCAGTTTCAAGCTCCGAAAAGGGGAAATCATCGGCATTGCCGGGTTGATGGGATCAGGGAGAACCGAGCTGGCGAAAAGCCTCTTTGGAAATCCAGATGGTTATGAGATTGAGGGAGAAGTGACTTTCCATCAACAGAAAAACCGGTTCCGGTCTCCCTCGGAAGCGATCAAGGCAGGCTTGGCCTATGCCTCGGAAGACCGCAAGGGGAATGGCCTGATCCTGATTCAGGATATCAAATCCAACATTACTCTGGCCAATCTTCTGAAAATCTCTCGCAGAGGTGTGGTTGACGCCAACCAAGAGGTCAAGCACGCCAACGAGTTCAAGGCTGCTCTCAACATCAAAGCGCCGAGTGTCGAGCAGGCCGTTGTCAACCTTTCCGGTGGAAACCAGCAGAAAGTCTCCATCGCCAAATGGCTGTTTGTCGAACCCAAAATTCTGATCCTTGATGAACCTTCCCGAGGTATCGACGTAGGGGCCAAATTTGAGATCTACACCATTATGAACCGCTTGGTTGAGCTGGGCATGAGCATCATTATGATCTCCTCCGAGCTTCCCGAAGTCCTTGGTATGAGTGACCGGATTTATGTCGTTTCAGCAGGAAAGATTGCCGGAGAGCTGTCCCGCGAGGAAGCCGACCAAGAAAAGATCATGCACCTTGCGACTCAGTAGACAAACCCACCCAAAGTAAGGAGACCCGCCCGTGACCATTCAAGATCTGCAAAAAGCTTTGAACAAAAACATCCGCGACTACGGAATGTTTATCGCCTTGTTCGTGATCATGACCATATTCACCATCGCCACAAATGGCTTGTTCCTGTCGCCCAGAAACATTGCCGACTTGATGAATCAGACTGGCTATATTGCCGTTCTCGCCGTCGGTATGACGCTTGTCATCGTCATCCGGCATATCGACCTCTCGGTTGGGTTCCTCGCCGGGTTTCTTGGCGCTGTGACGGCCATCGGTTTGAGTATTCTTCACCTGCCGATCTGGCTTGTGATTCCTGCAGTGCTCGTGCTGGGAATCTTGGCCGGTCTGTTGACCTCGCTTCCCGTCGCCAAGCTTGGAATCCCGTCTTTCGTTGCCTCTCTGGCAGGCTGGCTGATTTACCGGGGTCTCCTTCTGCTTTCGACGACGGGCACGGGAACCATCAATATTTCCGATCCTACCTTTGTTGCCCTCGGCAACGGCAGCATTCCCGATATCTTTCCGGAAAACTCACTCTTTCTGCCGGGACTGCACAAGGTTACGCTCCTTCTGGGGCTGCTTGCCATCATTTGGTTTATTTTCTCGGACTTGCGGGCCCGCAAGCAAAAGAAGTCGTATCAGTTTGATGTGATCCCAACCGATATGCTCATTCTTAAACTGGTTCTTATTTCCGGGGCTTTGGCCTTTATCACCTGGAAGCTCGCGGGCTACAACGGTATGGGCTGGACAGTCGTTATCATGCTTGTCGTCGTGGGAATCTATGACTGGATCAGCCGGCAGACTGTGCTGGGTCGCCATATCTATGCCGTCGGCGGTAACCCTGAAGCGGCTGAACTCTCGGGCATCAGTGTCAGCAAGATCACTTTGATGGTGTTTGGTTCCATGGGACTGCTGTCAGCCGTCGCCGGCATTCTCTTCGCCTCACGCCTTCAGTCAGCCGGACCGACGGCGGGCACCTTGTTCGAGCTCGATGCCATCGCCGCCGCGTACATCGGCGGGGTTTCGGCGGCTGGCGGTGTCGGAAAAATCACTGGATCGATGGTTGGGGCATTGGTGTATATGTCGTTGCGAAACGGAATGAATCTGATGGGTGTGGACGAGTCTCTGCAGTACATCATTCGAGGCGGCGTCCTGGTCCTAGCGGTCATCTTCGACGTTTCGACACGCCGGGTGAAGCGCTGAGTTCAGAAAGACCTCGAAAAGTCGTTCCATCCCACCAGCCGTCCAGCGGCTGGTCGTGTGGTTCCTGGGGGAGGGATTCCACGGTTTGCACCGAGAATCCTATCCCCAGGGCCAACGCATGGGTTCGGTATTCTGCCAGCCACCGGTCGTAGTACCCGCCACCCCGTCCCAGCCTGAAAGCACCTTCACCCGGGGTTGCCGAAAATGCGAGGCCGGGCACCAGGCACAGCGTCTCCCGCTCTGGTCTCCAAACTGGTGCGGTTTGCGGCGGCTCTCTCAGACCCCAGGGCTTGGTATCCCACGGTCCTTCGAAGTGAGACACATAGTGAAACGAAAGGCTTCTTTCTGGACCCGTTCTAGCCAGGGCCACCTGCTTACTCTGCTTCAACCACCAGTTTAGAAACTCAGATAAATCGGGCTCGTCTTTTGCTGGCAGCGTTGTGAGCACCACTTGGAAGCTTTTTTTTGAGGTCCACTCCATCAAGGCTTGGTTCAAAAGCCTTGTTTCTTCACAAATTTGGTTTACTGGGAGGTTGCTGAGCCTCTGTCGGAGATTTTGACGCAAGAAATCCTTGTCGGGGAGCTTGCTGTGCACTACCTTCGAATCCATGGATGTGTCCTATTCCCTTCGCTATTATGAACAACTCTTCGATGGCCGTACCACCGAATTCTGGGAACTAGTCTCTGCCCTGGAACAACAACTTGAGGCTTACGCTGCCGATCTGTCCAAGGTGCTTGCCACCAAAGACCGTGCCGCCTTGGCCCGCTTGAGACACACTCACCGCCCTATGATCGAAAACCTGGCATTAGTAAGCCTCAAGGCCTTGGAGGCCGAAGTGAAACGTGCCCTTGACGAGGACCTTTCCTCCCAGATCCTCCAAGACCTCGCCGACCAGTTTGCTTTGGAAGCCCGCTCTGTGGCCCGTTCTCTCAACGCAGAGCGGTTTCCAAACGCGCCAAGGCCTCAAGGACCTTTTCCCGGTGGTTGAAGGCGCTGATACGGATATAACCCTGGCCGCAGGTACCGAAGCCTGAACCGGGGGTCACCACCACCTGAGCCTTCTCGAGAATGGTATCGAAAGTCTCCCAGCTATCCTTGCCGGCCTTGACCCAAACATAGGGACCATTCTGTCCGCCGGTTACCTCAAGGCCCAGCGAAGACATTTTGTCCCGGATGAGTTTGGCGTTGGCCATGTAGTAGTCCGTCAGCTCCTGAACCTCTTTTTTCCCTTCAGCCGTGTAGATGGAGGCGGCCGCCACCTGAACCGGATAGCTCACCCCGTTGAATTTGGTGCTGTGACGGCGGTTCCACAGATCAAGGAGCTTGTGGCTGTTTCCTGCTTCATCCCACGCTAGAACACTGTCTGGAATGACGGTGTAGGCGCAACGCGTGCCAGTGAAACCAGCCGTCTTGCTGAACGAGCGGAATTCCACAGCGCATTTCCGGGCGCCCTCCAACTCAAAAATCGAAAGGGGGATGGCAGGATCTCTCACAAAGGCGGAATACGCGGCGTCAAACAAGATCAGTGCCTTGTGCTTGAGAGCCCAATCCACCCAAGCCTGCAGCTGGGCCCGTGTGGCAACGGCCCCTGTGGGATTGTTTGGAAAGCACAGGTAGACCAGGTCCAATGGAAAATCCGGAGGTGACGGAACAAAACCATTGGCGTGGTTTCCTTCCAGATAGGTCAAACCTTCATAACGCCCATCGACGGCCGACCCCGTTCGTCCCGCCATCACATTGGTGTCGACATATACCGGGTATACCGGGTCAGGAATACCGATACGCAGGTCCTGGGCAAACAATTCTTGGAAATTTCCTGTATCGCACTTGGAACCGTCACTCACAAAAATCTCATGCGCACCGATCTGGGCACCACGGGCCTGAAAGTCATGGGCAGCAATAGCTTCCCGCAAGAACGCATACCCCTGTTCCGGACCGTAGCCTTTGAAGGTTTCTGCGCGGGCCATTTCATCGACCCCCCGGTGAAACGCCTCGACAACGGTTCTACTCAGGGGTAACGTGACATCCCCGATTCCCAGCCGGATGATCTTTTTGTCGGGATGAGCCTTGGCATACGCTTCCACCTTCCGGCTGATGGTGGTGAAGAGGTAGCTGGCTTGGAGTTTCTGATAATTCTCGTTGATCTTGATCATGATGCCCCATCATGGCAAAATAGGAAAAGAATTTCCAGTGGAGGATTTCATGAACAAGATTTTCGGGGTAGCCTTGGCGCTTTCCCTTTTGTTGACCGGTGTCACTTTTGGCCAGGTTAAGGCCAAGGATGGTGTGTATTTTGCCCAGGATTCCGCGTTTGGTTCCAGTGGTTGGAAAGATCAGGTTGTGCTCAAAGTCGCCGGTGGTAAAATCACCGAGATGAACTGGAATGGTGTGTCAAACCTCGCCGGAGCCGATAAAAAAACGGTGGCTGCTGCCGGGGGCTACGGGATGGGCAAAGCCTCCAAAATCAAAGCGGAATGGGATGCTCAGGCCAATGCAGTGGCTGCCTGGGTGATCAAAACCCAAAATGTTGCCGGTAAGATGACCAAGGATGGTTATGCCGACGGTATTACTGGTGCCTCAATGCACGTGGATGGTTTTTTCAAACTGATTGATAAAGCCCTTGCTTCTGCTCCCATCGCCAAAGGACCCTTCAGCAAGGACGGCTGGTATTTCCAGGCCGCTTCTGATTTCGACAAAGCCTCGGGCTGGAAAGACAATGTCATGGTGACCGTTGTCAACGGCACCCTTGTCGATGTGCTTTGGAACGGTGTCAGCAAGGATTCGAAGAAGAAGTCCAAGCTGGTGGAAGCCGAAACCGGCAAGTACGGTATGGCTAAGGTCGCCAAGCAGGGTGAGTGGAACGTGCAGGCAGTCCGGGTTCAGGATGCCATTCTCAAGGCCGGCGACCCCGCCAAAATTCCTTTGAAGGCCGATGGAACCACCGACGCCATTACAGGCGCCACCCTTCATCCCACCGCTGTCAGTCTGGCCCTTCAGGCCCTGAAAGCGGCCCGCTAAGCCTAACCAGCTTGACGCTCGGACTGGTTTTCCGCTATGCTGGCGGCTCCAGTCCGAGTCCACAGCGAACTTGGTTCCCGAGGGAAATCCGGTCTGGCCAAGGAGATACTTATGAAAGCGGATATTCACCCTAAATATGACTATGTCGTCTTCAAGGACGGACTGAACGGTATGTTGTTCCTGACTCGGTCGACCATGTCCAGCAAGGACAAGATCAAGTATACCGACGGCAAGGAGTATCCGCTGATCACCGTGGAAATTTCTTCGGCGTCGCACCCGTTCTTTACCGGTCAGCAGCAGCTGGTCGATACCGCAGGTCGGGTTGAGCGCTTCAACAAGAAGTACAAGATCAACAAGCCTGCCGAAGCTGCCGCCCCCACAGCAGAATAATTCTCTGCAAGCGGAGTTCCCAGAAAAGACCACCCTTGCGGGTGGTTTTTTTATGCCTTCAGCGTTGCCCAAGTTGCTCCGCGGTTGCCTGAGTCATCCTCATACTCGGTTACAAATGGTGTTACGGACAATACTTTTCTGACGGCTTCCCGTTGAAAACCGATGCCCTTCCCATGCACGATTCTGACGTGCTTAAAGCCCAAGCGCCGGGCTTCCAACAGGTACTCTTCCACTACGGATGGGATGTCTTTGGGTAGAAAAGTATGCAGGTCGAGTTCGCGGCTCAGTGTGAAAGGGGCAGGTTCTTGATCCGACATTTTTTTATTGGTTCCTTTTTTGATGTCTTGGGCTTATCTTGACAAAAATAGGAGGCTATTACCATGGCTGAACAGAGCAAAGAAAACAAAGAAACCAAGGCTAGGGAACATGTGCCCTTGATCCTCGATCCCTGTGACAAGGCGCATGACGCCGAACAAGACCGTTTTGTTGATGAAGACGGTGCCTGTGATGAAGGCGTCAACTAGGCGGTTTAGGGTTTGACAAGGGGGCAGCCGGTACAGCCGCTTTTTGCGGAAGAACAGCTGCACCCCTGCTTGTTGGCACCGGGTTTCATAAGTCTCCAGAATTTCCACAAAGCATAACAGGCCGCCATTACGACGATCAGCGAAACAACAACAAGTTCCATCTCAAACTCCTATTCCCAGCAGCGTTCCCATCTGATACACCCCGAAACACAAGGTCCATGAAACCATAATCGAGAACAGCACGTAGAAGACCAGCCATCTTGTTCCTAATTCTGCCCTGATGGTGGCCTGAGCGGCAAAACAAGGCGCAAGAATCAGAGTGAAGAGCATGAGGGTATAGGCGACCAAGGGGTTGAAAACGGGATCATTTCTGAGGGCAGCCTGAAGGGAGGCTTCCTGTTTGGTGGAATCCCCTACCTTGTAGAGAATGCCCAGAGTCGAAACCACCGTTTCTTTGGCGGCAAAACCTGTTACCGTGGCAATCGCTACCTTCCAGTCGAAACCCATGGGAGCAACAAGCGGCTCAAGGGCCTTGCCGACCCAGCCTGCAACACTGGCCTCCATCGCTTGTTCGGGGGGTGTGCCTTCTGGTGATTGAGGGAAGGTGGTAATTGCCCAGATCAACACCGAAGCAGCCAAGATGACTGTCCCCGCTTTCTTGAAGTATTGAAAGGATTTGTCCCAGACATGCCAGACCACACCCCGGAAGGTCGGCATCCGGTAGGGGGGCAGCTCCATGACAAAGGGGGTTGTTTCTCCGCGCAGCACCGTTTTACGGAAGACCCAGGAAGACCCCAGAGCCAGAAGGACGCCGATCAGATAAATGGAAAGGACCACGGCTCCAGCATGGGATGAAAAGAAGGTGCCCGCCAGCAGTATGTAGACAGGAAGCTTGGCACCGCAGCTCATAAAGGGAGTCACAAGAACTGTCACAATCCGGTCCTTGGTGCTTTTCAGAGTCCGTGCGGCCATGATTGCTGGTACCGAGCAACCAAACCCCAGCATCATGGGGAGAAAACTTTGACCATGAAGTCCAAAGATATGCAGGAATTTGTCCATAACAAAGGCTGCTCGAGCCATATATCCGGTGTCTTCCAACAAGCTGATAAAAAGGAACAAAAGGATGACAAGTGGCACAAAGCTCAATACGCTGCCGACACCACCTAGAATTCCATCTACGAAAAGGGATTGGAGCAATCCCGGCTCGAGGATGGTTCTTGCCCTTTCTGCCATCCAGCCGAAGAGGAGGTCCAGCCATTCTTGCGGGAAGGCCCCCAGCGTAAAGGTAGCCTGAAAAATCAGCCAGAGTATGCCCAGGAACAGAGGTAACCCTAACAGGCGGTTGAGGAGCACCGAGTCAATTCTTTCGGTCAGGGGTACTGTCGCACGGTCACGAGTGACCGTTTCCTTGGCCGCTCCATGGATAAAGCCGTAGCGGGCCTCGCTGATGAGAATCTCCGCATCCCGGCCGGAATGCCGTTCTAAAGTAAGGATTCCTGCGGCCAGGGAAGCCTCAACCAGAGACCTGTTCTTATGGGCAGATAATTTTTTGGCGGCGTCGGCGTCTTTCTCCAGCAGCTTGAGGGCCATCCACCGGCTGGGGAACGAGGCAGCAAAAGGAAGGTCGGTATTGAGAACTTCAATGATACCGGTCAAAACGCTTTCCAATTCGTTTCCGTAAGGAGTCGGTATCGCCGCAATAGGACTTTCTGCCACCGCTACAGCGGCATCGAGAAGCTCCTCTAGGCCCTGACCCTTGGCTCCGACGGTCCGGACAATGGGAATTTGGAAAAGCCGTGATAATAGACGATGGTCGATGGTCAAACCCATCGCCTCGGCCTGATCGATGATGTTGAGGGCGGCGACAATGGGAATGCCGAGCTCTTGGAATTGTAGGCATAGAAAGAGATTGCGTTCCAAATTGGTGGCATCAAGCACATTGATGATCAAATCTGGTTTTTCATCCAAGACAAAGTCCCGGGCAATAATCTCATCCAGCGAATAGGCCGTCAGACTGTAGGTGCCGGGAAGGTCAAAGATCGCAATCTCCCGTCCCTTGTGCATCAACCGGCCTTCCTTGGTGTCGACGGTGACACCGGCATAGTTGCCTACCTTCTGATGGGAACCCGTCAGTTTGTTGAACAGAGTGGTTTTTCCACAATTAGGGTTTCCTGCCAGGGCAATGCGAAGAGGCTTCACGAAGGAGTCACCATTCGTTCGATCTGAATGCCTGCCGCTTCGGCGCGACGGATCGAGACATGATAGCCGAGGATGCAAACTTGAAAGGGGTCGCCGAAGAGGGCTTTTCGAACCACTTTTCCCTCCACACCCTTGGTGAAGCCCATGTCAGCCAGCCGTTTACCGGTTTCGCGGGAGAGTTCCACCCCTTTCACAATGAAGCTATCGCCAGTTTTCAAATCTCCAATTGTCATTCCTACCCCTCTTAATCAGAGTTAACTTAGGTTATGCTAACCGAATAAGACTGTCAACTCACTGAAAGGGATTTATTTCCTTGAAGAAGGTACTACAGAGGTTTGGGTTCAGCTTTCGGGGGACGTGAACCGCTTTCGGAATTTCCAGAACGCCGTCGGCGGGGGCGGGGGGGGCGTTTTCGAGGAGCTCGCACGGCCCAAACACGGAACAAAGTGCGCAGACAATTCTCCAACTCCTGGTTGGATGGAATGATCGGTTTGAACCACTCCTTCAACTGGGCGATCAGTGGTTCAAAGTCTTCCTGGGTTGCTTTCGCTGCCCACCCCTGCGATTCCAGCAGGGGTGCAATCAGAAACGTCAGCTCTGTGGCCCTGTCAGGTTCCTTCCCCGCCTTCATCTCAGCATCGAGCAGGTCCAAACCACCAGTCAAAAGTTTAGCAAGGGGGTTGAAGAAAGGTTTACTGAGTTCTTTCCCCAGCGAAGGAACGAAAGAATCGAGAACCTTCAATTTGGCCATGGTAGAGAAAATCGGGCGAGCCATTCCAGAGTGAAGAATTTTATAGAACTCTTCTGTAAGTCTCGAAGGAGAAATGGAAGCCAGCAGGGAAGACTTCTGTTTGATTTTGGAAGCGAGGTTCCACGGAATGGAAAAACCGCTGGTCGTAGCGTACTTGGTAGCACGGATCATTCGAACCGGGTCTTCATCAAAGATGAGTTCCAATGGAATGACATTTTTCAGTTTCTTCGCTTTGACATCACGAACCCCGCCTACTTGATCAACAATGTACTGGTCCTTGGGATCGTAATAGAGCGCATTGAAACTGAAATCACGACGCTTGGCATCTTCCTCCAAGGTACCGAAGACGTTGTTGTCTCCTTCCACATTGCTGCGGAAGGTTGCCACTTCGATGATTTTTCCGGCTGCGAAGTAGACATGAACCAAGCGGAACCTTTTACCGATGATCCGGCTGAAAGGAAGAACTTTCTTGATGGCTCTGGGGTGAGCATCGGTGGCTATGTCGAAATCCTTTGGTTTTCTTCCAAGGAGCAAATCACGAACCGCACCGCCGACAATGTAAGCCTCGTACCCGGCAGACCGGAGCTTCCGGGTGATGAAAAGGGCATCGGGGTCAATCAAGTCGAGCTTCAGGCCATGCTCTTCTTTTGTATAGACTTCGGCCTGTTTGACGGGCTTACCGTCTGCGGATTTCGTGTAACGGACTAACATTCCGTTCAGGATACAGGGGTATCGGGATTAAATCAACAAGCCCGCAATAATGCCATCAATCACCTTGTCAAAGCTGTCCCGCAACCCCGTCGCTTGCTCAAGGAGTGCTTTGCCTTCCTCAGACAATTTCACCGCTTTGGGATCCATTGCTATCGATCCCAAGAACGGAACAGCCAATTCCTGAGCGGCAGCCAAACCGCCGCCTTCCCCAAAAAGAGGAAGAATTGTTCCGTCTGCGTTCAAGTAACCAGCCATATTCTCAACCAGCCCCAAGATGGGCATTTTCAGCTGTTTGCTGAAGTCAATGGTCCGGCGTGCATCAAGCACTGAAACCGACTGCGGAGTTGTCACAATGACCGTTCCACGAGAAAGCGAGGAGTTGAGAAGTTGGCAAACCGTCAAGGGCTCATCTCCGGTACCAGGAGGGGAATCAATGATCAGGTAATCCAGATCGGGCCAAAGGGTATCGGCCATCAACTGGTTGATCAAGGCGATTTTGATCGGACCCCGCCAAATATAGGCGGTATCGACAGGACGGCCCGTGAGGGCGAGGCTGACCACAAAAAGATTGGGGCGGGCTTCAAAAGGTTCGATTTCATTTTCGCGGATAGCCATGACCTGATGGTCAAGACCCAACATGTGAGCTACGTTTGGTCCGTGGATATCAGTATCGAGAAGTCCGACACGGTAACCCCTCTGGGTAAGCCCCACGGCCAAGTTGACACTGACGGTGCTCTTCCCAACGCCGCCTTTTCCTGAAAGCACGACGATTTTGTGTTTGATCTTTTTCATGTGGGCCCGCAGGCGCATCATTTGGGCAACTTTTTCGTCGCCTTCGGGTCCATGCATGGAAAGCTCCTAAGCTCAGGTCGCGGCTGGAACGGCTGCTGGTTTGGACTCAGCAGGTTTGGTCTCTGTTTTTGTTTCTGCTTTCTTGGAATCGTTGATATAGAATCCGCTTCCCTTGAAAATGATACCGGCTCCTCCCCCGACTTTTCGCTTGATCGAGCCTTCGCAGGAGGGGCACTCTGTCAAAGCGTCGTCCTTCATCGACTGAAAAGCCTCGAACTCATAGCCGCAATCGCGGCAAACGTAATCATAGGTCGGCATGGCAGGTCTCCTCGCGGTGCATAAAATACCAACAAATCTCATCGCAGGGCAAGGCCTCGCTGGTTCGGCTTGGCCTTGCGTTTTTGTTCTTTCAGGTTAGACTGGCGAGGGGGCGAACTTGAAGACCACCATCACTTCTCATCTGGAAGACTACCTAGAGACTATCCTTTTTATTTCTCAAGATCGTGACGAAGTGCATGCTTCGGCCGTAGCCGATAAGATGGGCGTCACGCGCGCCTCCGTTACGGGAGCCTTACGGGCATTGGCGGAAAGGGAGCTGATTCTCTATCATCCCTATCAGCCTGTTGTCCTGACAGCCCAGGGCCGAGAAGTTGCACAAGCCTGTGCAGACCGGCATCACTTTCTGCACCGGTTTTTCCGCGATCAGCTGGGTATGCAGAACGAAGAAGCCGAACTAGTAGCCTGTCGGGTCGAGCATGCAGCCAATGCGACGGTTCTCGCCCGGCTGGCCGAGTTCAGCCGTTTCCTGGCGGATTGTCGGCAGGTGGACTTGGCCTGGGGGACAGACGGGCAGCTTAGGTGCACGAGGGAAACTCATTCTGAGGGTTGTGCCGGTTGCCGACAGTCGCAAACCTCCAATTCCGACTAAAATAGTAGGCTAATCCTTGACACCAGAACGGTGAAGAGGTACTTTATCCGCATGAGTACCGATGCAGAGATCCTGAAAACCTTCCCTGCCGCCGCTGAATACCTCACCAGTATCCATTTGATCTGCAGGGATTATGGTCATGCCGCCAATCATCGTCTGGCTGAATGGCTGGGCGTTTCAACTTCGGCCGTAACTCAAGCCTTGGGCAGGTTGAAGAAGATCGGGCTGGTCAATCAAGAGCGTTACGAACACGTTTTTCTCACTGAAACCGGCCGGGCACTTGCTCTCAAAGTTCTCAAACGTCACTACCTTCTTGAGCATCTTTTAGTCAAGACCTTGGATTTCGCTTGGGATAAATCGGATGAAGAGGCCAAAGTTCTTCAGAATCAAATCAGCGATGACCTTGCCGAGCACCTTGACGCCAAGCTTGGCTATCCTCAGACCTGTCCTCATGGAAATCCTTTGCCTGGAACTTCAGTAGAAGCCAAGCTTTTGGCCGCTCCCCGTCTGCCTTCCGCTTCCGTGGGAAGCTCTGTTCTTCTTGTGCGCATCACCGAGGAGGGCGAAGGAATCCCAGCCATGTTGCCCTTGTGTGAAAGGGCCGGCCTGAAACCAGGCATCCGGGTGAAAGTGGAATCATCCGTGCCGGAGGGTGTCACACTTCTTGTTGAAGGCAGTTCACCTGTGTTCGTTTCTGCACTGCTTGCCAAGCATATCTGTTACGATTCCTCTTTGTAGAGAAAATGCATACGAATCCTGCAACCTTGTTTTGGACTTTCCAAGGCTTCGATTGTCCCGCCGGAGCTTTCTACTAGAATTTTCACCAAGTTGAGGCCTAAACCAAGTCCTCCCGAGTTTCGGCTGCGGGAGGCCTCAACTCGATAAAAACGGTCAAAAACAGCATCGCGATGTCCGGCGGGAATTCCCTGACCGCTATCATCAACCGTCAGTTCAGTTCCCTTGGAATTTTTGGTGAGCAGGATTTCTATGCTTCCATTTTTAGGCGTATGCCGATGGGCATTTTCCACCAGATTCACAAGGACCCGGACCAAATCGGCCTCGGCTAGGGGGAGGGTTAAAACTTCGGAATCCGCTTGAAACGTCAGAATTTGCCCCAGGGTTTGTGTCCGCGTCCGAAAGGTATCGACGACCCGGGCGATCACCAATCCCGGATCTCTTGTGAGTCTTGACGGGCTGGGTTGAAACCGGGCGCGCTCCAAATCCTCCCAGGCTTGGACGAGGTCCTTCAACCGGCGGATTTCTTTCCCCAGGGTGGCAAAGCGCTGGGTAGATGGTTCGAGCACTCCATCCTCCAAGGCTTCAAGCTGGGCTTCCAGGTTGGCCAATGGAGTGCGAAGCTCATGGGCGGTATCAGCCCCTGCGGTATCTCTCAGCGCTTGAAGGTGGGCTAAACGCTCTGCCAGCTGACGGAAGGTGGTTTCCAGCTCCTCGATCTCTGTAAAGGCTGTGGAAGTGAGGTCTGGAGGGGAATAGTCTCCAGCGGCAAGTCGGTACGAGACGTTCTGAAGCTGTTTCAAGGGTTGGACCAACCATCGGGCTGTCCAATATCCGAGGACGGAACTGAGTACCAGACCGGCCAGAGCGGCTGCAGCCAAAAGAAAATCCATGCCTTCCAAAAAAGCCAAATCCGAAGGGCCCAGGCGCCGGGGCTGAAAAATCTCGAGAACCATCGTAGCCTCGGCTCCGTGGCGGTCCTCGACAGGGTGTTCCCAGGTTTCCCAACGGCCCGTTTCCCAAGGTATCCGAGATTTCAAGTTACGCTCCAAAGTGGCAAAAACCTGAGCTACTGTCTCAGGATCATCCGTCCGGGCATCCCAAACCGGCTTTCCTTCTCCATCTTTTAGCGCCAGGACCAATCCTTCCAAAAGAGCTTCCCTACCTAAAGCTGCCACTTCCTGTGTGTTCCAAAGCCCGTCTGGCGAATGAAGGCTGTTTAAAATACCCATAATCCGTCCGTGAGTGGCGGCTTGGGTATTATCGAGGTAACTCTGAAAGCTCGTCTCAATACTAAACCGGAGAACCAAGGCCAGAATTCCCACGGCGAGTGCGAAAGGTACTGAAAAAAGGATGGCCAAAGCCGTCGAGAGACGGGTCGGTTTCATACGGTCCACCGATATCCTCTGCCGTAAATGGTGACCAGCGATGGTTCGTCCCCCAAGGCGGTTTTGAGTTTAGCCCTGAGGTTCTTCACATGGGCATCGACCGTCCTGTCTGACACTTCAAGGGTGTCAACCCAGACCTTTTCCAAAAGCTCCTGGCGCGAAAAAACTTGGTCAGGCCTTCCAAGAAAGAGCGCAAGGAGATCAAATTCATGGGGTGTCAGGGCCAATACTGCACCGGCAAGCTGGGCGGTTCTTGCCTCCGGATCAAGGCTCAATCCCTTTGCCCGGTCTTCCAGAAGCCGGGACGGTCGCACCTGCCTCAAACGTGCTTGAACCCGAGCTGTCATTTCCCTGACGCTGTAGGGCTTGCGGACATAGTCGTCGGCACCAAGGGCAAATCCCTCGAGCACGGCTTCTTCTTGAATCATGCTGGTCGCAACCAACACCGGTACCTTCGACAATCCTTTGATTCTCCGGCACAGTTCTTCCCCCGACAAGCCTGGCAGCTTGCGGTCCAGAACGACGAGATCCGGTGTGTGAAGGCGAAAAAGACGCCAGCCAGTTTCCCCGTCGTCCGCCTCGTCAACGGTCAGGCCTTCCCGGCGCAGATAGGCTGCCAGGGCTTCTCTCAGCGGCGCTTCGTCCTCGACGAGAAGAATTCTGTGCATTGGCCATGATATACTGACAAGATGCCTAAGTACGAGTGGAAGAAAAGCGAAAAGCAGTGGTATGCACCGACGTCGGTACCGCAGGAAGTGGTGCTGCCCTCCTTCGGATTTTTTGTCATTGACGGAAAAGGAGATCCCAACGGTCCCGAGTTTGCCGAGTGCGTGGGTGCCCTTTACGCGCTGACCTACGGGGTCAGAATGTCAGCCAAGGCGGGTCTGGTACTGGCTGGATTCTTTGAATACACCGTCTATCCCTTAGAGGGGCTCTGGGATTTGTCCGCCCCCCCCAAGGCCCTGGGAGCCTTCAACAAAAGCGATCTCGTCTACCGGGTTATGATCCGTCAGCCCGACTTTGTCGACGAGGCTGTTGCGGCTCTTGTGATCGAGGCCGTCAAAAAAAAGAAGTCACTTTCAGCGCTCGACAGGGTGCATTTCGAAAGGATGGAAGAAGGCCGTTGCCTTCAAGTGCTCCACACAGGACCTTACGATACTGAGCCCGCCAGCTTTGCTAAAATGCAGGATTTCTGCCGCAAATACAGCTTGGCGAAAATCGGACACAGGCATCGTGAGATTTATCTTTCCGACCCTTCCAAAGCGGCACCCGAAACAATGAAAACCATTCTGCGGATTCCGGTCCGTGATCATTTCGCCTGCGACTAAAGCACGGTGCTCAAGGGTTCTAAGATGGGCTCAGCGTTCCTTTTTCTTCCAGCGAGGGTGACCGGCTAAGTAAAGGATCACACGGACAACGACGGTAACAACCAGAATCACGATTGTGAACAGCAAGGAAAAGCGCAGTTGCCCCACCAGTTCTGAAATTCCAATGGTACTGTTGGCCGTGCGATTGGCAATCAACAGGTCAAAATCTTTTTGAAGGACCAAACTCTTGGCCTCCATCTTGGCCAAGGCCTGCAGGTCGGGAACTTCCGGAACCGATGCCAGGAAAGCCTTAAGGTCTTCCTTGGCTTTCGCCATCGCATTTTTGGCCTTGGGTGTATAGAAACGAGGAGCCGCCTGGGTCATGGCGGCTTTCAGTTGGGCAACTTTTGTCTTGATCGACAGCCGTGCCCGCTCGAGGTTTTTCTTGTCGGAGAACAGAAGAAGGTCTTTTGCAGAACTCTCGATACCGAGCAGCGCCTGATAGGCCGATTGTATCGCATCACCTCCCCTGACATCGTTTTCGTAAACATCCCTCAGGTTGGTTTCCAGTGTTGTCAGGTATTGAATCGAGAAGGCGCAACTGATAACGGTTACCGACATGATGGCGACAAAGGTCCAGGTGTAGTGTGTAGCCCAGTAAAAAAGCGATTCGAGAATTTTCATCTTCGGACAGACACCCCTCGGCCCGCCAAGTAGTCCTTGATCTGCTTTAACGTGTAAGTGCCATAGTGAACCATGCTTGCCACCAGTGCGGCATCGGCGCTTCCCTCCTGCAAAACGGCGCGCAGGTGCTCAGGAGTTCCCGCACCACCAGATGCCACCACCGGAATCGGCAGAGCTTCACTGATGAGTTTTGTCAGTGGAAGCTCGTATCCGGCTTTCGTGCCATCGGCGTCTATGCTGTTGAGCACAATCTCGCCGGCCCCCAGTTTGTGCGCTTGACGTGCCCATGCCAGGGCATCCAGCTCGGTAGGAGTCCTTCCCCCGTTGATGACCACCCGGTACCCCGAAGGCATGGTTGGGTCGGCAAGCGCATCCATCCCCAGGACGATGCTTTGGCTGCCATACATCTTGGCACCTTGACGGATCAAATCGGGGTTCTTCACAGCTTGGCTGTTAAGGCTGACTTTTTCAGCTCCCGCTAGGATGACCGCCTTGATGTCCTCGGCCGTAGCCAATCCTCCACCGACACAGAAGGGGATAAAGATCCGTTGAGCCACTCTCCGAACCACATCAATCATAATGCCGCGCTTTTCGGCACTGGCCGTGATGTCATAAAACACCAGCTCGTCGACCCCCTGGTGGTAATAGGCTTCTGCCATTTCGACAGGATCTCCCAAATCGATGTTGTTCTGAAATTTCACACCCTTGGTCGTTCGACCCTCTTTCACATCGAGGCACACAATTACCCGTTTCTGCAGCAATTCAGGGCCTCCATCTCAGGAAGTTTTCGACGAGCTTCAATCCGGCCGGGCCTGATTTCTCCGGATGGAACTGCCAGGTTGCGAGAGTGTCCTTAAGAAAACCGACAACAAAGCGAATACCATGATCGGTGGTCCCAAGGACGGTGACAGACGCCGCCGGCTCTGTGTAGTAGGAATGAACAAAATAGAAAGAGGAGTCTTGTGGTACTCCAGCCATCAGGGGATGCTCTGTTTCAAAATGCACGGAGTTCCAGCCCATATGGGGTACTTTCAACCCTTGTCCGCCGGGCAACCGCCTGCAAAGCCCCGGTACCAATCCCAGGCAGGTCGCTTCTCCTTCCTCGCTGGAATCCAGGACAATTTGACTTCCCACACAAATGCCCAGGATGGGACGTCCCTGTGCTGCAAAGTCGGCAAGCAGCCGGTCCAGACCACGGGCTTTCAAGTTGTCCATGCTGGTAGCAGCATGCCCGTCTCCAGGAAAAATCAGGCTGTCGGTGTTCTTGAGGTCTTCAGGATTTCCCGATAAAACCCAATGATGACCGAGGTGCCTGAGGGCATTCTCGACGCTGGTCAGGTTTCCGGCATCATAGTCCAAAATACCAACGGTCATCGTGAGGCCTCCTGAGCCAAAGGGTCGGCCAGAAGTTTTTCAGCCAGGACCTTCAAATCGGCTTGGTCGAACCGCAGTGTTTCCCCTGCAATGTGCGAACCTTCCACAGTCCAAACCAGATCCTGTCCCAAGCGGGCTCGAATCTGTGAAGAAAACAGCCTCAGCAACACCGAGGCAGCCTTGGCCGAACGGTCGTCTGGAAACCAAAGAAGAACCGGACCCTCGAGAAATCCGTTTTCCGAAATTGAGAGCATGACATCAAGGCGTTCGACAGGGAGAAGTCGGGCTCCGGCGGAACCAAAAAGGGCTTTGCCAGGGTCCCAGAAGCTGATCCAGACGGCGGTTCGTTCCAGGGCTGCTGCATTCAGGTCTCGCAGGGCCCCTTCGACCGCCTCGGCGGGTCGAGGGTCATGCCGTCGAATGGCCACCAGCCCATCCTCGGGAAGGCTCACCGAGAGGTCCCGCTGGGAGTTGACCCATACTCCTTCAACACGCCCTTTCTTCCAACCAGGATTCCAGTTGAGGGCAAAGGCGACCTCACCCCGTGGAAAATTCCCTTCCAGCACAATCCGAACGGAATCAGCTGCATTCTCAAGATCGTCGAGGTTTTCAAGGTCCAACCCAAGCCAGATAGTCTTGGTACGGCTTCCAACAGCCTTCAACGCGGCCTGCCTCTGGACAACCTGACTCCAGGCGGTGACTTGGGCTGCATCGAGGCGGACAATGACCCTGGGCGTTTCTCCCAGCCAAGCGGCTGCCGCTCCCGGCTCTCTCACTACCGGAGGGGTCGTGGCACAGCTGCCAAGCACAAGAGCTAAAATCGCTATGGATGCTCCTGCCCGGTAATCCATGAGAATCTCAAGCCTTTTCCAGAATGAACAGGAACTCTTCCTCTCCAGAGTCACCTTCCTGGCATCCGGAACTTCCCTTTGTGAGGTTGCTGTCCCAGGTCGCAGAGAGAGCAAGTGTCTCTGACTTTAGAAGATTGCCATGTTCCACAAGCATTTCCTGGATAACGGTGCTGCCGCCAAATGTCAGGAGGATCCGGTCACTGACTGCCAGACCCCCTTCCTTTCTCGCGTTCTGTATGGCGCGGACAACATCTCTCAAATGCCCTTCCAGTTTCAGCTCCTGGGTCACCTCGCCATCAAGGGCCACGGTCAGGCTTCCTTCGTTGAGAACCTTAAGGCTAGCTCGTTCTTTGCGTGTCACCATCACGGATTCGGCATTCAATTCGACGGGAATTCCAGCAATTTCGAGATGCAGACTCGATCCGTCCACAATGGTGCCGATTTCGGCGGCAGACAGACTCTCGATACGGATTGCCGCCGCCTTCATCTGGGCTCCGAGAATTTTACCCAGCACTTTGAAGTTGGCCTTGGCTCCGTATTCCACCAGGGCTTCCTCGTCGTCTTGGAAAATCACTTCCTTGACATTCAGTTCTTCCCGGATCAGATCCTCCATTTCCCGGAGCACGGCTTTTTCGGCCTGGTCCCTGGTAACGAGGTACACAGCCTTCAGTGGCTGCCGGTTCTTCAGGTTGTGCGTATTGCGCAAGGCTCTGCCCAAGCCGACCGCTTTTCTGGCACCAGCCATTTTGGCTTCGAGGTCGGAGCGTCTTCTGCTGGCATCGTACTTCGGCCAGTCGGTTAGGTGAACTGACTCGGCGTCCTTCTCACTTTTCAGATTTCCCCAGATCTCATCGGTGATAAACGGTATCACAGGGGCAGCCAGGGTGGAGAACCGCTTGAGCACTTGATACAAGGTATCGTAAGCCTCTGTTTTATCGCCATCATTCTCGCTTTTCCAGAACCGGCGGCGGCTGCGTCGGATATACCAGTTGTTCAACAGGTCGAGGAAGGCGACCAGACTCTCGATCGCTCTGGTGACTTCATAGGCTTCGAGGCCTTCCGTAACAGCCTGGGTAACAGCCTCGAGTTCCGAAAGAATCCAGCCGTCCAGAGGATTGGTTGGCGAATGCACCGTACCGGCTGGCGTAGCGCCATCGAGATTCGCGTAGGTGACAAAGAAACTGTAGGCATTCCACAAGGGCAGCAGAATGTCGCGCAAAACTCCTTGGACCCCTTCGTCGCTATACTTGAGGTCGTCAGCATGGGTTACTGGAGACGTCATCAGGTAGAGTCTCAGGGCATCGGCTCCGTAAGTCTTCATAACCTCACTGGGGTCGGTGTAGTTGCGCAGACTTTTTGACATCTTCTTGCCATCGTTGGCCAGGACCATGCCTGAAACCACGCAGTTCTGAAAAGCGGGCCGGTCAAAAAGGGCCGCTGCCAGAATGGTGAGGGTATAGAACCAGCCCCGGGTCTGATCCAGACTCTCGGTGATGAAGTCGGCAGGAAAATGCGTGTCGAACCAATCCTTGTTTTCGAAGGGGTAGTGAACCTGACCGTAAGGCATGGCACCGGACTCAAACCAGCAGTCCAGAACCTCGGGAATACGCTGCATGGTTCCTGCCCCGCAGGAGCATTTCCAGGTAATCGGGTCGACAAAGTGCTTGTGAAGGTCGTCGGGCCGGGTGCCTGAAAAGGCCTTCAGCTCGTCGCGGCTGCCGATGCATACCTCTTCGGAGCAACCTTCCTGATCGCACCGCCAAATGGGAAGAGGGTTTCCCCAGAAACGATTGCGGCTGATGGCCCAGTCTCTTGCACCTTCCAGCCATTTTCCGAACCGTCCTGTCTTGATGTGATCAGGAACCCAGTTGATCTGGTTGTTGGCTGTGAGCATCGATGCCTTGATCGACTCCACATTGACAAACCAGCTGCTGATTGCACGGTAGATCAAGGGGGAGGAACACCGCCAGCAGTGGGGGTAGGAGTGTAGGATCTGATCGCGTTTGACCAGCTTACCCTCGGCCTTGAGCCGCTCAAGGATGTCTTTGTCGCATTCCTTGACGAACCGTCCTTGGTAGTCTGACACCTCAACCGTAAACTTGCATTCGGCGTCGACGGGGCAAACCGTTGAGATTCCCGAGCCCTTGAGAACGGCGTAGTCGTCTTCACCGAACCCGGGGGCGGTGTGGACAATGCCTGTACCATCGCTGTCGGTAACGTGGTCACCGACAAAGGTTCGGAAGCCACCGTTCACAGCTTCAGCGGCAAAGTAGGGGAACAACGGTTCATAGGCAAGGCCGCCGAGTTCAGAACCTGGTTTGGTCCAGAGAATTTTTACGGAGGCTGGATCTTTGTAATACCCGCCCAACCGGCTCTTGGCAAGAATAAAAAACTCTTCCCCGTCTTGGATCTTCACGTATTCGACGCTCGGGCCCAACGAAAGGGCCAGGTTGGAAGGGAGGGTCCAAGGGGTAGTGGTCCAGGCGAGGAAAAAAGTGTCGGGGTCGGTGCCAGCTTCGTTCTTCAGCCGGAACTTGACGGTGACAGCAGGGTCATGCACGTCTTTGTAACCGCCCAAGTTCAGTTCGTGGGTGGAAAGCACCGTCGAGCACCGGGGACAGTATGGCATAATCTTGTGCCCCTCGTACATCAATCCCTTGTCGTAGAGCGTCTTCTGAACCCACCAGATCGATTCCATGAAATCAACGTCCATGGTTTTATAGTCGTCGTCGAAGTCCACCCACCGTCCCGCGCGGGTCATAATGGTCCGCCACTCCTTGGTGTATTTGAGGACAGCCGTGCGGCAGGCTTCGTTGAAGTTGGCAATCCCGAATTCCTCAATCTCATGCTTGGAGTTGAGTCCCAGGTCTTTTTCCACGATGTTCTCTACCGGCAGGCCGTGGCAGTCCCAGCCAAAACGACGTTCGACCAGTTTACCTTTCATGGTTTGGAAGCGCGGGATAATATCTTTGATCGTACCGGGAACAAAGTGACCAAAATGCGGCAAGCCTGTGGCAAATGGCGGGCCGTCGTAGAACACAAATTCTTCACCGCCACGGCGTTGCTCAATGGACCGTTGGAAAATGCGTCCTTGTTCCCAAAAATTGAGGACTGACTCCTCCATCGCTGGGAAATTCACTTTGGGATCAACTGGCTTATATTTCGGCATAGCCGAAACAATAGCAAAAAACCGGGGAAGGGGAAAAGGGGGTTGGTTTTCCCTACATGGTTTTCCAGAACTTATAATTGGTTTTTTCGATTTCTTCCAGACTTGGTAAAGGGTAAAACTTGTTCTTGTCCTGACTAGCGAACATGAACCCGTGGCGCAGATTCCTGAAACTGATCTTGCCCAGTGGGTTGTTCAAGGAAAGCCCCTTGGTGTGCTTGTCCTTGAATTTTCTCATCTCGAGAATCGAATCTCGTAAAACAGCCGGGTGGATATCGGGAATCGGCGGTTGAAGAAGCGGGTTGGTCTGTATCTCTTTGAGAAATTCCTCAATGTCCAGATCGATCTGTGTATAGAACATCTTGGGTGCCCCGACAAAACTCTCTGGATTGGTGATGTACTTGCTGAATTCCAGGAAGTTGTAATCGGACAGCACCATCATGGAAACCGGTGTGATTTCGCCGAAAATCCGGATAAATCCAGGCTGATGGTGGGCTTCATAAGGCCCGGATGCCAATTCAAGGGTATAGCCCTCGGGGGTGGTAATGTACAGATTCTTAATGGCGTCAAAATCAACGTGTTCCAACACCCGGTAGGTCGCAACGTACTTGGTGCTCTTGGGCCGACCATCCTCATGGGGCTTCAGGTCTTCCATGACCTCATCAATCTTGAAATACGGGTTGCGGAAAGCGACATCCACCTCTGCAAAAATCAGTTTACCTGCATAGTATTTGCTTGAGCCGCTAATGAAATGTTTGCCAAATTCCGGTGGAGGAAGCTGGGACCCAACCAAGGCTGTGTTTGGGAACAGAATCATATACAAGTGATTGTCGAATGCCATTGTGGTGCCCCCCGGGTATCTATTGGTATCCCCTCCATTAAAGGGGGGGCACACCGGGTTGTCAATGGAAAGAAATCCCAAATTAAATTTGTAAAACCCCTTGATCTTTTCGCTGAGGTGGTGTTTATTAATCAACGTCCACTGAGGACACGACATGGTGGTTGTAGCTCAGTTGGTAGAGCTCCAGATTGTGGTTCTGGCTGTCGCGGGTTCGAGCCCCGTCATCCACCCTTAAGCTGCGTTCGTAGCTCAGTTGGATAGAGCGCCGGACTTCGAATCCGTAGGTCGCACGTTCGAATCGTGTCGAGCGCAACTTTTTTGATTTTGGTTTTGACATTGTGAATTGAGGGGCCGGTAGCTCAGCTGGTAGAGCAGCAGACTCTTAATCTGCGGGTCCAAGGTTCGAATCCTTGCCGGCTCAGTTCGCTTTTTTCTCCCTGAAGGGGGAGGGCTTCGCGAGAGTGGTGAAATTGGTAGACACGCTGGATTTAGGTTCCAGTGCCGAAAGGTGTGAGGGTTCGAGTCCCTTCTCTCGCAGTTCGGCGGAATCTGAATTGCATGGCCGCCGAAAACGCCGTGTGTTTGTTTATGCGAAAGTAGCTCAGTGGTAGAGCTCCACCTTGCCAAGGTGGATGTCGCGGGTTCGAATCCCGTCTTTCGCTCTCGCAAAAGGCGGTCCGGAGTACTCCGGATCGCCTTATTTTTTTCTGCACAAGATACTGATGACCTAGGGGTTGCTATGATCATTGACCAAAAAATCAAGAAGCTGGAAAAGTCTGCTGTCCAGCTCACCCTGACCATTGCCAGGGACGCTGCTCAGAAGGAGTACTCCGGACTCCTGAACAAGTACGTCAAAGATGCCGTGATGCCTGGATTCCGAAGGGGCAAAGTTCCTGTCGGTGTCCTGGAAAAAAAATTCGGTGATGGTCTCAAGGCCGAAGCCCTTCAGAACCTGGTGGACAAGTCCCTTCATGAGGTCTTCGAAACCATTGAAGAAAAGCCCTTGAGCTATAGCCAGCCCGAAATCATCGACAGGAATATCACCCTCGATCTGACGAAGGATTTCACCTTCACCCTCCAGTACGACACGTTCCCCGCCTTTTCTTTACCTGGGTACAAGGGCATTGAAATTGAAGAGCCACAGGTTGCCGTCACCAAGAAAGACGAAGACCGGGAGTTGGACCAGATCCGCGAGCAGAATGCGCTCGTTCTCGACAAAGCTTCGGGCAAGGTCGCCAAGGACGATACCGTCACTGTCAACTACGTCGAGGTCGGGGCTGATGGCACCGATGTCGAAAGCACCAGGCGTCAGGATTTTGTCTTCACCGTCGGCTCTGGCTATAATTACTACAAAATCGACGAAGAAATCATCGGTTGGAAGAAGGACGACGAGAAAACCGTCGCCAAGACCTATGCCGCCGACTTCGAAACCTCGGAGTTGGCTGGTACCACAAAGTCCCTGAAAATCAAGGTGACTGCCGTCAAGGAAAAAAAGCTCCCCGAGCTCAACGATGATTTGGCCCAGGATGTGAGCGAAGAATTCAAGACCCTCGATGACTTGCGAAAGAGCATCACCGACCGGTTGGGCAAAACTGTTGAGAACACTGTCAAACAGAAAAATCTGGACGCTGTCCTTGAAAAGGTTGCCGCCGAGGCCAAGATTGATCTGCCCGAGTCCATGATCCGGGCTGAACTGGACCAGACATGGCGGACGTTCGCCTCACAGAGCCGCATCCGTCCCGAGCAGCTGGAAGAAATGCTTGGTCACGAGGGCAAGCACAAAATGCAGGACCAGTGGCGGCCTCAAGCAGAAGAAGGTCTGCGCAAGCGTCTGGTAATGGAAAAGATCCTCGAAGCGGAAAAGATCGAGTGTACCCCAGCCGAACTCGAAGCCGAGGTTGCCAAACAGGCCGAGGCCAGCAAGATCAGTGTTGAAGAAGCCAAAGAATACTTTGAAAAGAACGGGTTTCTACATTATATCGAGCATGATGTGCGCGACCGGAAGCTGGCTGACTACCTCTTGAGCCAGAGCAAGATCAAAAAAGGAAAAAAACTAACTTACCTGGACTTGATGGGTCAAAAAGAGTAATTTCTTGCCCATGAACCCGTCTATGAATTCCTACATGAGCAACTTGGTCCCCATGGTGGTGGAACAAACCGGCGCCGGTGAACGGGCCTACGATATCTTCTCACGTCTGTTGAAGGATCGCATCGTTTTTATCGATGGTGAGATTCATGATGTGATGGCCGATCTGGTTGTCGCCCAGCTTCTCCATCTCGATGCGCAAGATCCTGAAAAGGATATTGCAGTTTACATCAACTCTCCTGGTGGAAGCGTGACGGCCGGTCTTGCCATTTACGACACGATGCAATTCCTGAATTGCGATGTTCAGACCACCTGCGTTGGCCAAGCCGCTTCCATGGGTGCTTTGCTTCTCGCCGGCGGAACGCCCGGAAAGCGGTTCTCGCTTCCCTCAGCCCGGATTTTGGTTCACCAGCCTTGGGGCGGTGCACAGGGCCAGGCGCGTGACATCAAGATTCAGGCCCGCGAGATTATCCGGCTCAAGAATCTTACGATTGATATTTTCGCCCGGCATACGGGAAAGACCGCTCAGACGGTCGCTCAGGACCTCGAGCGCGACTATTTCTTGTCTGCTCAGGAGGCCGTGGATTATGGCCTTATCGACCGGGTCCTGGTTCGGGAGAAACATGGCCAGAAAAAATGACGTCCTAGACCACTGCTCGTTCTGCAAGCGGCCCGCCAACCAGGTAACCCGCCTGATCACGGGTGAGGGCGTGGCAATCTGCAGCGACTGCGTTGGTGCCTGTACAAGAATCATCGAGCAGGAGCAGTCTGAAGGCGGTGAGTTCAATCTCGGTACGGACCTTCCTTCCCCCAAGGAACTGAAGTCTTTTCTCGATCAGTACGTCGTAGGCCAGCACGAAGCTAAGAAGGTTCTTTCCGTGGCGGTTTACAACCACTACAAGAGAATCGGAAACCCAGCGGCAGAAACAGAAGATGAAGTCGAAATGGAGAAATCCAATATCCTTCTCATTGGACCTTCGGGCACAGGAAAAACTCTTCTTGCTCGAACGTTAGCCAAGAAGTTGAAAGTACCTTTTGCCATTGCCGATGCCACCACCCTTACCGAGGCCGGATATGTCGGCGAGGATGTTGAGAATATCCTGTTGAAACTCATTCAGAGTGCCGGTGGAAATATTGCAGCCGCAGAACGCGGTATTATTTTTATCGATGAAATCGACAAGATCAGCAAAAAGGGTGAAAACGTTTCCATAACTCGGGACGTGAGTGGAGAAGGCGTCCAGCAAGCTCTCTTGAAGATCATCGAGGGAACTCAGGCCAATGTCCCTCCTCAGGGTGGACGTAAGCACCCCAACCAGGATTATCTGAAGATCGACACAACAAAAATTCTGTTTGTTTGCGGTGGTGCCTTTGTCGGGCTCGACAAGATCATCCAAAGACGAACTGCCAAATCTGCGCTTGGTTTTGGAAGCTCTGTCCAGGTCAAAAAAGAAGATACGCATCACCAGTTATTTCAGAATCTTCACCCCGAGGACTTGATCAAGTTTGGACTGATTCCGGAGTTCATCGGCCGCCTTCCCATTATGGTAAGCCTTGAAGAGCTGACCAGGGACGATCTGCTGAGAATCACAACCGAGCCTAAGAATTCCATCATTCGCCAGTACCAGGTGGCCTTAAAACTAGACAATACCGATCTGCATTTTGAGCGCGAGGCCATCGAGGCAATCGCCGACCAAGCCATCGTCCGAAAGACTGGTGCCAGAGGTTTGAGGGCGATTGTGGAAGGTGCCATGCTTGACTTGATGTATGAGATCCCTTCCCTCCCCGGAAAGAAAAAGGTCGTCATCACCAAGGAAGTGTTTTCTCAAGGTGGAAAGCCGGTCATTATGACTGACCCCCTCGAAATGAACAAACCTTGGGTGCGCGAACTCTTCGAGTTTACCGGGAAGGTTGCTGGCTAGTTTCCCCATGCTGGGTCTTCCCCGGGCAAAACCCCTGAAGAAAGATTTGCCGCTTCTTGCCGTCAAGGATGTCCTTGTCTTTCCACAAATGGTGGCTCCTTTTTTTGCAGGAAAGGGAAACAGCATCAAAGCGCTCGAAGTCGCTTTGGCTGAAGGGCAGGAAATCTTCCTTGTTCCGCAAAAAACAAAAGATGATATCCCTGCAGAAAGTGATCTTCATAGCCTGGGTGTCGTCGCGGGGATTCTTCAAACTCTGAAGCTTCCCGATGGCACGGTCCGTGTTCTGGTGGAAGGCCGCGAAAGGGCCAAGCTGGTCAAGTACCAGGCGAGAACTGACTACGTCCGTGCGGAGATACAGCCGCTGGAGCAGAATGCCGTCGTCAAAAATGAAGTTCTTAGTCTGACTCAGGTGGTCCTGACGACACTGAAGGCCTATAAAGATCTTCAGGCGAAATTGTCCAAAGAGAAACTTGCCGTTTTGTGGGAAACAGACAAGCCCGATGCCTTGGTCGACCTTTTGGTCCCCCATCTGAATTTGACCGATGAGAAAAAGTTGGAATTTTTCCTGGAAACCCGGTCGTTGGTTCGCCTCGAGAATTTAGCTGTCACCATCCAGGTGGAACACGAGCTTGCTGGACTGCAACAGGAAATTCACAAGAAAGTGAAGGGGCGGCTCGAGCAGAACCAGCGGGAATATTATCTCAACGAACAGCTGAAAGAAATTCACAAAGAGCTTGGGCATGACGACGGCGATCCGACAGGTGCCATTGACCTGAAGCGCCGGGTGGAAGCGCTCGATGCACCGCAGGATGTCAAAGACAAGGCTCTTAAGGAATGCAACCGACTGGCCCGCCTTCAGGCGACAACTCCAGAATCGGGCATACTGCGAACCTATCTAGAGTGGATCACCGATCTTCCTTGGGGAAAAAAAACAGAAGATCAGTCCTCGATCACTGCAGCAGAGGCCGTGCTGGACGAAGACCACTTTGACATGAAGAAGGTCAAACAGCGTATTTTGGATTTTCTGGCTGTTCGGCGGGTGGCTGACCGACTAAAAGGACCCATTCTCTGCCTGGTCGGTCCACCAGGGACTGGCAAGACCAGTCTTGGGCGTTCTGTCGCTCGAGCTTTGGGCCGACAGTTCGTCCGGATCAGCTTGGGCGGCGTGCGGGATGAGGCGGAAATACGTGGTCACCGCAAGACCTATGTCGGAGCTCTTCCCGGAAAGATCGTGCAGAGTATGAAGAAGGCCGGCACTTCCAATCCTGTGTTTCTTTTGGATGAAATCGACAAGATGACCAGTGACTTCCGGGGTGATCCTGCTGCTGCTCTTCTGGAAGTCCTCGATCCGGAACAGAATTCCACCTTTACCGACCATTATCTGGAAGTGCCCTACGACCTTTCTGACGTGTTATTCATAACAACGGCCAACAGCCTTCATACGATTCCCCGACCCTTGCAGGACCGGATGGAAGTGATCGAAGTGCCAGGTTACACCGATGTGGAAAAGCAAAAAATCGCAGAAGGGTTTATTGTCCCCAAACAAGTGCGAGAAAACGGGCTGAAAAGCCATCAGGTCACCTTCACCCCTGAGGCTCTTCAAACGATCATTCATCGTTATACTGCCGAGTCAGGTGTGCGTGGTTTGGAGAGGCAGATTGCTTCGGTGTTGCGCAAGACTGTCCGCCGACTCCTGGAAGAGGGGAAGTTGTCTCCCGACGAGGCTGCTGAACCGCTTTCCCTGCAGGTTTCTGAAGATCAGGTGAAGGCTGATTTGGGGTTGCCGCTCTGGCGGGACGACAAATCGCTGGCTGAACCTCGTCCGGGGGTTGCCAACGGCTTGGCCTGGACCGAAGTCGGAGGAAAAGTTCTCTCGGTAGAAGTGAGCCTCTTTCCAGGCAAAGGGGAGTTGATCCTGACGGGCAGTCTGGGTGATGTCATGAAAGAATCTGCGAGGATTGCCCTCAGCTACCTCAAAGCGCATGGATCCCAATGGGGACTGGAAGCCGAGTTTTCGAAGGATAAGGATATTCATATCCACTTTCCGGAAGGCGCCATCCCGAAAGACGGTCCTTCGGCTGGAATCACAGTGATCGCGTCACTCTTGAGTGCCTTCCGAAGTGTTCCTCTTATACCTGGCACAGCAATGACCGGTGAAGTCACATTGACGGGTCGGGTCCTCCCCATTGGAGGGGTCAAGGAAAAAGTTCTGGCCGCGCATCGCCGGGGTTTGAACCGGATCTTTTTGCCAGAAGACAACCGACGGGATTTGGAGGAAGTTCCTGAAGAGGCTGTAAAAGGCTCACAATTCTTGTTTGCCTCTTCCGTGGCGGAAGCCTTGCCCCAGCTATTTCCCAATGGAACGTTTCCTGGAGAAATAGGTTGGAAATCGGCAAACCGTGTCCTAGAATAAGGGTATGGAAGTTCGCTTCTGCCCCGGTTGCAACCAAGTGGTCCCCCCCCACTATCTGTATTGTCCCCAATGTGGCGAAGATTTGGCCCGCTCTCCAGATTTGGAGATTCTTTTGGACAAATGCCTTCAGCCGCTCGTGGAAATGGAGCGGAGAAACAATCGTTACCGTCTTGGGTTGTTGTTGTCGCGGCTGGAACTTCTGGATGAGGGACTGGGACTGTTTCTCGAAGAACAAAGGAAAGATCCTCGGGCATCCTGCCGATAAAGGTACCATGAAGACCCTGGTCTGCCTCGTTATTGGGTTCCTGACGCTCGCGCCCCTCACCGCCGAGGTGGTTTTTTCGGGTCTGGATCTCGATTCACAATCTCGTTTGCTTTTTTCGGCCCGCAATACCACAACGTTTGGAAGCGATTACCAAGTATGGTTCCGTGCCGATTTGGCCGCTGGAACACCCCCAGAACCGATGACGTTCTACCCGGAATCGGCAACCTACCTGGCGTCCCTTGGGCAGCTTCAGATTCAGAACCGGTTTGGAATTTGGAGGGTTGATCCCGTTTCCTTCAAAGTAACACCTGTTGCACCACAGGTGTTTGGACAGGACCCTGGTGCAGGTGAGGGGAAGCCACTTCCATTGGCATACTCTCCTGATGGACGTTCGGTTCTGGGTTTCCAGACAACCTCGTCCGTCTCAGGTTCTCTTGAGCTGCGAGATATCTCAACTCTGGCTCCCACAGTCATCTCAACGGGAATTGATTTGTCCTACCAAACGTTGCCGGCACTATGGTCTCCTGACGGACAATTCTTTGTTTATGAAAAGAAAGGCAACCTCTATTACTTCTCGCTGAAACAATTGAAAGAGAAGCGTATCCCCGAGGAAAGTTTAAGAAAGATCGGTCCTGGTCTTTTGAGCAGTATCACCTGGGGTGGAACCGGCGAACTCAACTATGTTGTTGATCAGATTCTTTACCGCATTCTTCCTGAAGAGTTTTTCACCAGAAGTCTCTACCGAGCCCAGTTTCAGACTTGGGGCATTGTTGGAAAACTTCCTTTTCCTTTCCGACCTGCTCTCGATCGGTTTTGGCTCTCCCCTGACAGCAAATCGGTTCTTTTCAATCTGGGAGGGAGAACTCTTTTTGTCTACCCTCTCGAGTATTTGGATTTTTACCAGAATGCAAAACTGGTACCGCTGACCTATCTTCCTCTTCCTCAAAATCTTTCCCTAAAAAAGGTTATCTGGACAAAGGACAATAAGATTACACTTTTGGCGTCGGCCCTCAAGGGCGGGCGGGAAGAGACCCAGGTCTTGCGACTTTCATCCACGTCTGTCCAGACTTTGGATGCCGGCGTTGGAGCTGTTCTTGATTTAGCTCCATCTGCTGATGAAAGCTTGATTCTGCTTGTCCGTAAAGAGGGAGTTTCGGTACGTGATGTGACAACCTTCGCCGAGCGGAAAGCCTATGCGCTCGATGGACTGGTCGCCGCCGTCTGGAAAGATGCGACGACAATTCTAGCAACGGGACGCGCTGCTACTGTATCGATCAATTTTGTCGAAGGTGTCGTTCGGACTCTGCTCATTGGGAACTTTGACCAGGTAGGGACGATTGAGGGGGGGCAGTTGGTCGGAAGGCAGGGTGCGACATGGTACGTTTGGCAACCTCCGGTGGGAACCAGTTCCTCTTATTGGAAAGTCTCTCCTTCCGACTTCAAATTCCTCGAGGCTCAAACGGCCAATTCCTCGTATCGTGCCTTTGCCTCGGATCTCCCTTCTGGTCCTTATCGAAACACCCTTCTGATCCGTAATCTGAAAGCCCTTACAACCAAACCTTTGCTTCCACCTCCCCAGAAGCTGTATGAGGCCTTTCCATTAGTGGAATCAGGACCGGAAGATCCGACAGGTGACGGTATCGATTCGCCCTTCCGCCACGGTTCCCGGTTGCGCTTGCGGGAAGTCGGTTTAGCGATCGATGCTCTTGATTCTTCGGAAGGTCTACCGGAAGTTCTGCGCGCTTTGCGGGACTGGGGTTTCAAAGCCACTTTCTTTATCAATGGAGAATTTCTGAGACGGAATCCCCAAGCGGCCAAAGAGATCGCAGACGGTGGGCACGAAACTGCCAACCTGTTTCATATTCCTCTGGATTTAACAGCGCCGGGCTTCATTATCGATGCGTCTTTTGTCCGGCAAGGTTTAGCACGTCAGGAAGACGATTGGTTTGCCGCCACGGGGAAAGAACTGGGACTCCTTTGGCATGCACCCGGCTGGGTTGAAGGCCCTGCGCTTTCTGCAGGCGCCAAGGCTGCCAACTACAAGACCGTTGGAACGGATTTGGCCTTTGCTTTGAATGCGGGAAGAGTCGTCGATGTTCCAACACTGATTGAATCGGTTCTCAAGGCCAAAAAGCCAGGCTCCATCGTCCCCTTGACCCTGGGGATGAAAGATAGTACAACCGGTGAAAGCTTTTTCACCCGATGGGATCTTCTGCTGAATGGCCTGGTTGAAGCCGGATATCGCGGAGTGACCGTTTCCCAATTGATGGATCACTCCCGACCATGACCAGTCCTCAAGGGCGGACCCTTTTCCGCCGAGATAAAAGGGAAGCATCAAGGCAGAGAGGAGGGGAAGCATGAGTGTTTTGAAAAACCCGTTGAACGCGTACCGGGAGGTTTCGGTTCGAACCGCAACCCAGGGGAAGCTCATCGTCATGCTCTACGACGAAGCGGTCAAGCAACTAGACATGGCAGTTTCCCTGTTGAATGCCAATACCCGGCACCTCGACAAGGTTCACAATTCGCTCATCAAGACCCAGGACATCATTACCGAATTGATGGCGGGTCTGGATTTTGACCGTGGTGGAGAAATCGCCCGGAACTTGATGAGTTTGTATGTCTTCTTCAATGAAAAAATTCGAGAAGGCAACTTGAAGAAGGATCCCGAGCCTTTGATTCAGGTGAGGGCTTTTGTGGCTGACCTGCGATCTGCTTGGATTCAAATTGCGAATTCCAGGGTAGAAGAGTTGCCGGCTTCCAGGCCTGGCGTCAACATTGCGGGGTAAGCTATGACGTTGACCCTGACCAAGGAAGAAGTGGATAAGCGTGTCGCTCTCCTCAAGAGGCTGAAAGCTACCCTTGCCCAGCAGAGAGAGAAATTTCACACTTACCTGAAAGTGCTCGACGCAGAAAAGACTAGCATTGAACAAGATGCTGTCGACAACCTTCGTGCCCAGGTTGCGCTGGAAGAAGAGCTGATGGTCGATATCCATGCGATTCAGAAGTGCATTGATCCTTTGGAAGCGGTACTTCAAGAGGCCTATCACGGGCCTGCTGACCACGATGTCAACGATTTGCGTTCTTCGCTAAAGAGCCTTAAGGATCAGGTTCAGGAAAAAAGTCTGGAAAACCGAGGTTTGTTGTCCCGATCCATGGCCCTCCTTGAAATGGAGATGGTGCGGGTAAGGCCCCAGGTCCGCAGCCGCAACCCCTATGCCGGTGCCAGGTCGGCCTCGGTTCTGGTCGACATCACCACGTAAACGACGTACACTGTGGGCATGAACAACCCCGGTGACGCTGGTCCCAAAGTCCTCCTCCTTGATGCTTTTGGTCTCATTTTTCGTGCCTATCACGCATTTGCTGATCGACCCATCCTCAATGGCGAAGGCAAGAATATCAATGCTTTTTTTGGTTTCTTCAAAACCCTTTTCCAGCTGGCCCGCGATCAAAAACCTACCCATTTGGTTGTGATGTATGATTCTCGTACCCCCACCTTCCGCGATGAGCTTTTTGCTGAATACAAGGCTCATCGGGACTCTGCGCCTGACGATCTTCTGGCTGTCTTGCCTGAGATAGAAGCCCTCCTGGCGGCTCTAGGGGTTCCGGTTATGCAAAAAGACGGGTTCGAGGCAGACGATCTTATTGCCACAGGTGCCAAGTGGTGCCGAGAGCACGAGGTAGACTGTCTCATCGTCAGCAACGACAAAGATTTGCTGCAGATGGTGGGGGGGAGCGTCAAGGCTCTTCGGAGCGGATTCAAGGGTGGTTGGACGGTGGTTGGTCCTGAAGAGGTGTTCGAGACAAGGGGTGTCCATCCACATCAGATCGCCGACTGGCTGGCCCTCGTCGGAGATACGGCTGACAACATTCCTGGTGTCAAGGGAATTGGGGATAAGACCGCAATCCAGTTGTTGACGGATTTTGGAAGCCTAGAAGGGGTTTATGAAAACCTCGAAAAGATCACCAAGGTTGCACTGAAAAAGAACCTGGAGGAAGGTCGGGACTCCGCTCGCCTGAGCAAGAGTCTGACAATTCTACGGGATGACCTTGACCTAGGTTTTTCCCTGGATACGACAGCTCTTGCCTGGAAACCAGGCCGAGAAGCTGCCGATCTTTTTATCAAGCAAAATGCCAAAGGTCTGGCAGCTGAGGCCCTGGCCCTTTCTGGTGAACGCACGAAACCTCTGCATATACCGAATCCTGAAGTGCATTTTGCGGCGGAAGCACCTGCCAAACCCGCTGGTCCATCCGTCCTGACTGGAACCTACCAGACCATTGTGACCCTCGAAGCTCTCGATTCTTGGATAGCCAGGCTTAGAGCCTCTGGCGAGGGTGCTGTCGACCTGGAAACGGATACACTCGATACCTTTGCCGCACGCATCGTTGGAATTTCCCTTTCTTGTGCCGTGGGTGAGGCTGCGTATGTGCCGCTGCTTTGCTTAGAATCTGGTTCACTGGAAGCTCCCGACCTCTTGGAATCGAAAGTGGTTTTGGCCCGCTTGAAGCCGTTGTTTGAGGATCCAACTTTTCGGATCATCGGTCAGAATTTCAAATTCGACTGGAAAGTACTGCGCCGTCATGGCATTACGGTGCCGAGGTTTGGGTTCGATACGATGCTTGCCGCTTGGCTTCTTGATGCCGGTGCCGGCCTTTATGGCCTCGAGACTCTTGGAATCAACTATCTTGGTGTGAGGGGTGTCTCGTTCGGTGATCTGGTGGCGAAAGGCAAGACTTTTGCCGACGTTCCTTTGGAATCAGCAAGCCGATACGCTGCTGAGGATGCCGACCTGACCTGGCGTCTGTACAAAGAACTCGCACCAAAGCTGGAAGTTGCCGGCCTCACCTCGCTTCTTATTGACCTGGAGCTGCCACTCGCTCACCTTTTAGCCCGCATGGAGGATGAGGGGATTCTTCTCCGAAGTGAGGAGCTCCGGTCATTCGGTCAAGAACTGGTGCTGAGGATTGCCGACCTGGAAACGGAAATATTCGCCCTTTGCGGAGGAAAAACTTTTAATCTGGGTTCACCCAAACAGCTTCAAGATATCCTGTATGTCGACCGGCAGCTCGTTCCACCGGGACGAGCCAAAATCAAGACTGGCTATTCCACTGACTCCGATATACTGGAAGAACTGGCAGAACAGGATCCTGTTCCGGCAAAAATACTTGCCTGGCGGACCTTGAGCAAACTGAAAAGCACCTATGTTGAGACCCTGCCGTTATTGGTCAATAAACTGACCGGAAGACTGCATACTCAGTATATCCAAACGGGTACGGCAACAGGGCGGATCGCCAGCAAGGATCCCAACCTTCAGAATATCCCAATTCGAGAGGAAGATGGCCGCCGTATCCGGCGGGCTTTCGTCCCGAGAGATGGCTGGACCTTTGTTTCGGCGGATTACAGCCAGATCGAGTTAGTTGTCTTGGCCCATCTTTGCCAGGACCCCAACCTGCTTGCCGCTTTTCGGGAAGGGAAAGATATTCACAGGCAGACAGCCTCATTGATGTTTGTCATCCCGGAGGAGCAGGTCACCTCAGACATGCGTAGGGCAGCCAAAGCGATCAACTTTGGTTTGATGTATGGCATGTCCGCGTTCCGGCTTGCCAATGAACTTAAAGTCTCCCGCAAGGAGGCTCAATCCTTTTTTGACGCCTACAAGCGGGAGTTTTCCGGTGTTGATTCGTTTTTTCAAACGGTGATTTCTGAGGCCGAAAAGACAGGGGAGGTAAAAACAATTTTAGGTCACCGGAGAACGTTAGCCAATATTACAGGCCGTAACCGTGTGGAGAAGCAGGCTGCCGAACGAATCGCTATGAACACTCCCATACAGGGAAGCGCAGCCGATATTGTGAAGACTGCCATGCTGCGGGTCGATCTTGCCTTACAGCGGGGAAATTTCCGGGCAAAATTATTGTTGCAAGTCCATGATGAGCTGCTCCTCGAGGTTCCCAAGGAGGAAGTTGAGGCCGTGAAGCAACTGTTGCGTCGTGAGATGGAGGGTGCCTTTGCCTTGTCTGTTCCCCTTCGGGTTGGAATTGAGGCTGGTGCCAACTGGGGTGAGCTGCATTGATCGTTGGGTTAGCCGGAAAAGCCTGCTCGGGAAAGGACACCCTGCTTCCGTACTTTGTCAAACGCGGGTTTGCGGTGATCGACGCCGACAAGTTGGGGCATCAAGCTCTTGATGCCAATCGTGAGGCGGTTCTTGCCCGGTTCGGAACTCTCGAGCGAGCCGTGTTGGGTCGCCTGGTTTTCTCCAACCCACAGGCACTTGCTGACCTCGAGGCAATCAGTCACCCATGGATAAACAGCGAGATACGAAAACACCTAGCTGAGGGAGCCCCTAACACTGTAATTAATGCTGCCCTGCTGCATAAACTGGGGCTCTATAGGCTTTGCGACCTCATCGTATGGGTCCGAGCACCCCTACTGGTGCGTGTTATGAGAGCAAGAGCCCGGGATGGCTGGCCTTGGATGCGAATTTTGCATCGGATTTTGGCCCAACGAAAACTCAGTCCTCAGGTATTTTCCGGGGATGTCGATATTCTGATTGTGGACAACCGGAGCTCTCCCGAAGAAGCCCGAAGGATGCTGGAAGACCGGCTCAAAGAGGACACTCATGAAAAACAGTAAAGGTATGATTATTCTTCTCGTGGCGCTGGCTGCCCTGACCTTGGTGGTCGTTGTTGGCCTGTTCTTCTTTTACCCCAAAGAACAGCCCAAGGCCCCCAATACAGTTGCCGGAACATCTTCAACAGATGGCATGACAACTCCACTTCCAGACGAGTTTGATCCTGTCGAGTGGACTCGCAATCCACAACCGACACCGATTCAAACACCCTCGGTGCAACCTGCGGACGAGCAGGGTTTTACCGTGACCTTGCCTCCCGAGACCTCCGTGACGCCTACACAGTCCTTGCCTCCCAGCCCCGGAGCCACCTTCCCCGGAGAGGTAGCAACTCCAGCTCCTGTCGTCTCTGCGCCGGTGGCAGCACCGAAGCCAGTCGCGAAGGTTGTCCCCAAGTCAATTGAGAAGCCTGTCGTAAAAACGGTGAAAGTGACGGAGTATTGGATTCAGGTTGCCTCCTTCAAGGACCGCTATCAAGCAGAGAACACTGCAAAATCGCTTGAATCACAAGGACTCAAAGGTACATTGACAACAGCTACTGTCAATGGACAGGCTGTTGTCCGTGTCCGCGTAGGCCCTTATGCCAATCAGGATGAAGCACAGAAATTCCTAGCTTGGCTCACACCTGTTAAAGAATTCGCGGGTAGCTACGTGACAAAAGTTTCTGCCAGCCGGGCACCCTGATTGTCCTATGGAGCCGTTGCTCCTAAGCTTTTTCAGCCTCGCCTCCGGTGGGGCTGTCCTTTTTTTTCTAAAGAGACTTGATCGTCACCGCCTGGATCAAGCTGGTGGCATTTTTGTTTTCCTGTTTCCTCTTGTCGGTGCCCTGAGTGTCTTCCCTGGTTTGCTGTTGTATTCCTGGGCTGAATTCCTTGTTCCCTCTGGAACAAGCCGTTGGTCACAGGTTCTGTTTATCTGGACAATCAATGCCCCCGTCGAGGAGCTCGCAAAGTACTTTAGCTTTGTTCTTGCTACTCAGCTCCTTAAGAGCTTGAAAGAACCTCAGGATGGAGTTCTGCAAGGTGCCGCAACAGGATTGGGATTTGGCCTTGTCGAGAACTATCTATACGGTTTGTCCGGTGGCTGGGAACTCCTCGCTCTCCGTGCCCTTGTCAGCCTTCCTGGACATGTCATCTATGGTGCTGTCTGGGGCGGCTATCATGGTTTCGAGGTTTACCAGGGTAGGGGGGCCATCCACCGATGGTGGATACCTTTGCTAGCCTTGATTCCGGCGGCATTCGCCCATGCTGTCTTCAATACTCTCGCGTTTTTGGGCACATCCCTGGCTGTGACTTTGATTGTTGACATCTTCGCTCTTGTATTGGGAGCTTTTCTCTTCCTTCGGCTTCGCGATTCCTCTCCCTCCAACCTCAGGCGTCCACTTCGCCTATGGAGACAAGCGATTCCAGAACTAGAGCATGCTTTGGCTTTGAACCCTGATTCCGACAGTCTAAGGCAGCGATTGGCAGCCTATTTTCTCGTCTCCAATCAACCAGATCGAGCCCTTGCTGTTTTGGAACCATCGAAAGAAAGTCCTTGGACAACTTTTTATCGAGACGCCGCGAAGTTTCGTCTTGAGCCTCAAAAAACATTGCCGCCATCCTCATCACTTGACCCCAAACTGTTTCAGGTTCTTTCGGGGGCTTGACCGGATTTCCTCAACAGGTTTTTCTGATCAGGGGCTTATGAATGAACTCAAGTGAAAAGACTATCTTGATCGATCGGTTTCTGGCAGGTGCTGATTCCTTTGACGACGTTTTGGCTATGGATCCGGCATTGCTGGCTTTCAAACCATCGATGGACGCCTGGAGTATCCACCAACATGTTGTCCATTTTGTTGAATCCGATATCGCCACCTTTCACCGCTATCGAAAAGCCTTGGCAGAGCCTGGTGGGCCTGTGGTGGGTTATGATGAGGAAAAGTGGACAGCGAACCTTGATTACCATGAAACCTCTCTCGAAGATTCTTTGGCTATTCTCAAGCTTTTACGGAGGGTCACGGCTAAGCATTTGCGTTCCATCGTCAACAGTGACTGGGCTCAACTGACATACAGCCATAACGTCAATGGTACAGTAGATCTTGAAGCTTGGATTGTTAGCTACATAGAGCACGTGTCGTTTCATCGGACCTACATTGAGCGAAATATCAAGTCATTCGCCAAGGTTAGGGAATCCAAGAAGGAACAAAGTGAAAAGAAAGGGAAGAAAGGGAGTTGACTGGGATAAGGGGAAAAGGTATGGTGTCCCTCGT
>JFJP01012121.1_pt1 | contig 67622 bp, 63 predicted proteins | sample 431651 | NCBI WGS metagenome assembly JFJP01 (sample SAMN02602958, study PRJNA72255) | Microbial mat metagenome, whole genome shotgun sequencing project. | biome: fresh water; feature: sink hole; material: water; isolation source: purple microbial (photo- and chemosynthetic) mats found in... | reverse complement strand
ATAAACTGCATTATTACTTTGGGTATTCCGAGACTGGCGGAAATGACCTCGTCAAGTTGTTCGATGTGAAGGATGATCCAGGGGAAATGAAGGACCTGTCAGAGGTGAAGAAAGACATTACAAGTGAGATGCTCAGGGAATTGAAGGTAAGGCTCGCAGAAGCGGACGAGCCATATTTGTAGATCCGTATGGGTGTTTGAATGTTGTACCTGCCAACCCACGTCCGGGTTGGCAGGTTGTTGTTAGCTTGGTGCTATGAACTGCTGATTATGAATTGCCCCGAATGCGGATCCCTCGATACTTTATGTAAAGCGCGTTTCGATGAATTCCTCGCTCTGGAGTTCACCGATATGGGCTATGGTGCCGTTCATCATTTGACTGTGACTGCGTATATGCTCCAGCATTCCAGTAAATTGACACGTGAAGGCTGGTTTTACATGCGTGAGCTGCTGCGCGAGTTCCTTGTGGAGAATAAACCACCTGCCCTCATCCGTAAACAGAACAGGGGTTTGGTGGATGGCGGCAAACGTCAATTTAAGATCACGTCGCGGGATGGATTCCCTGTCATCGATAAGACCACCTGGATAAAAACGGTTTTGGATATCCGTGTGGAGGATCCGAAAATTTATTGCGCAGATGTAACTGTGTGGGCGCGGACGGTGCTGGAAGAGGCGAGCAGGTTATGATTTTTCCGGTCGCTACACATCGCAGTAATTCACTGCAGATAAAAATCCTTGAGTACCCCTAAATGTTCTTTTCTACCAGGACTGTCTGGATCAGATGGTGTTGGCAGAGATTAACCATGGCAGCAGATTTTGTATTCTTTTTCTGTACACGGGTTTTTATTCCGGGATTAATTCCTGAAAGAAAAACAGAAATCCAAAATTCATTGACTGAATTTTGGAGTATAATTTGCGCTTGTGTTTGGCAATAATCAAACTTCGGCTGCTTTTTCTGCTGCCTAATGGCGGGTAACCTCCCAAAAAGACCTCCGAAGTTATTAACTAAATGGAGTAAAAAAATGGCAAAAGCAAAACTAATTCCCCCTTATGGCGGCAAACTTGTCAACCTGCTGGTTGAAGGTAAAGAACGCGAAGAATTACTCACCCGTGCTGGAAAACTGCCTTCCATAAAAATCACCATGCGTAACATGTGTGACCTTGAATTGATCGCCACTGGCGGATTTTCACCCCTGACAACTTTCATGGGCAAAGCGGACTATGACCGTGTACTGCACGAAATGCGTCTTGCAGACGGCACCCTTTTTCCGCTTCCCATCACGCTGACCGCCGACCCCAAGGAATTGCCGACCGTCGGTGAGGAACTGGCATTGCGCAGTGCAAACTTCGACCTGATCGCAGTGATGACTCTTGACGAGGTCTATCACTGGGATGCAGAGACCGAAGCTGCCCTGGCATATGGTTCCACCGATTCCAAGCATCCGATGGTTTCCGAAATGGCGCGCTGGAACAAGGTTTGCATCTCTGGCCCATTGAAGGTCGTCAACCTGCCCAAGTATTATGATTTCGTAACCCTGCGCCACACCCCCGCCCAGGTGCGTGCCATGCTTGAAGGGATGGGACACGATAATGTGGTTGCCTTCCAGACACGCAATCCCCTGCACCGTATCCACGAAGAACTTACCAAACGTGCTGCGGCGGAAGTCAAGGGTTCGTTGATCGTTCATCCTGTTGTCGGCATGACCAAACCTGGTGATGTGGATCATTACACCCGCGTCCGCACCTACAAGGCATTAGTCGATAACTACTATGATAAGAAGGACACCATGCTCAGCCTGCTCCCTCTGGCCATGCGTATGGCGGGTCCAAAGGAAGCCCTGCTTCATGCCATCATCCGCCGCAACCATGGCGCCAATCACTTCATTGTTGGACGCGACCATGCGGGTCCGGGAAATGATTCAGCGGGTAAACCGTTCTATGGCCCCTATGACGCGCAGGAAGTTATGAAGAAATACGAAGCTGAACTCGGTGTCAAGATGGTCCCGTTTGAAATGCTGGTCTATCTTCCTGACGAAGCCCGTTATGTGGAAGAGAAGGATGTGCCAAAGGGCGCGAAGACTGCCAATATCTCGGGTACTCAAGTCCGCGATGATTATCTTGCCAAGGGCAAGTTGTTACCCGAATGGTTCACACGTCCCGAGACCGCCGAAATTCTGCGCGAAATGTACCCGCCGCGCCACAAGCAGGGGTTCTGCATCTGGTTCACCGGCTTGAGCGGGTCAGGCAAGAGCGCCACCACCGAAGTACTCACCACCCTGCTCCTCGAGCGTGGACGTGAGATTGCAATCCTCGACGGTGACGTTGTCCGTACACACCTTTCAAAAGGCCTCGGCTTTAGCAAGGAAGATCGCGATACCAACATCCTGCGCATTGGATTTGTGGCTGGTGAAATTGTTCATGCCAGCGGCGCAGTGATCTGTGCGGCTATCAGCCCCTACCGCGCCACCCGCGCCGAAGCGCGCAAGATGGTCGGCGAGAATTTCATCGAAATTTACATGGATACTCCTGTCGAAGTCTGTGAACAGCGCGACGTGAAAGGTCTGTACGCCAAGGCACGCCAGGCAATGCAGGATGGCAAGCCAATGGGCTTTACTGGAGTGGACGATCCCTACGAGCCGCCCATCGAACCTTCGATCACGCTCCGGGGTTTTGGAGCTTCGCCGGAAGAAAATGCCCGCATCATCATCAAGTATCTTGAAGAACAGGGTTATATTCTCAAGCAAGCCTAGTTGATTTCTAATTCGGAGACGCACCTTTCCCCTAACCCTCTCTTACAGGGAGAGGGTTGGGGGATGAGGGGCGTCTCTGTTCTTTATCCAATGGAACATGATTTGAAGCCCCAGCTCCTTTTTTTGATGGCCCTCGGCTTGATCGTTGGGGGTGCGATAGGCTTGTTATTGTATAGCACGCCCGAAGGGCTTGGTCTATCAGATGACTCGATCGGCTACATTGCAGGTGCGCGTAGTATTCTTATCGGACAGGGCTACCGTGAAACCTGGCTGGCAAGCAATGGCCCTGTTACACATTTTCCCCCCGCTTTTTCATCCATATTGGCATTGATCGGCCTAAGTGGACTCGATCCCCTGCGCGGCGCACGTTTTTTGAATGCATCGCTCTTCGGTGCAAATGCGTTTCTGTTGGGCATCCTCGGCTGGCGCATGACCAGATCACAAGCGGCGGGAGCGGTTTTGGCCCTGTTGTTCGCGGTTAATGCCTCGCTGTTTAATGCTCATGCCGTGGCAATGAGCGAGCCGTTGTATATCTTTTTCAGCCTCGCTGCATTCCTTACCTTCTCGGAACATTTTTCGTCTGCTTCATCCGCCTCCATTGCGACGGGAAAGGGCAGGGGTTGGCTTATCGCCACAGGAATTCTCACTGCTTTTGCCTACCTCACTCGTTATGCGGGGCTGGCACTGTTTGCGACCTTTCTTGTTGCATTACTTCTCCTGCATGACCCCTGGAAGAAAAGATTGGTCAATGTAGCCATCTTTATTGTCAGTACGCTTCCATTTTTGATCGGCTGGGGCATTCGCAATAAGATCGTTGCCGACAACGCCACTAACCGCACATTGGTCTATCATCCGCTCACAGCAGAAAATATTGAAATGGGGATATACAATATCTCCGAGTTTTTCATTCCTGTGGAAGTGTGGCGGCGGGCATTGATGAAAATCCCAAACTTTTTCTTAATCCTTGCTGCCATCATTGTTTTGACGCTTCTTATTTGGGTTGTTTACAAGGGCTTGAAAAAATTTCTTCAGCCTGCAAGCGAACAACCGGAAATTTTATCCTTCACCAATGGGCTTTATATCCTTGGCTATCTTGCTTCCATTATTTCAACCATGCTGCTGTTTGATGCCAGCACAAAATTCAAACTTCGCATCCTGTCACCAGTTTATGTCGCGCTGCTTATTCTCCTTGTCTGGTTTGGACAATGGGCCTGGCGGAAACGAAACACTCTTTCGCGTGGGATCATTCTCCTTGTGGCTGCCCTTATTATTGCGCTCTCTGCCTATGACACATCCAATTTCGTCACCAAACTCCACAAAGGCGGACAGGGTTACGCTTCCTTCAAATGGTATGATTCAGAGGCGATGGATTTTTTAAGCGGTCTTCCCGCTGGTGTGCGCATCTATACCAATCAGCCGGGTCCTGTTTACCTGTACACTGACCGCTCATCTTACGTCCTGCCCGATCTTGTAGATGCTGTCACAGGCATGCCGCGTGAAGGATATGACCAGGGGGTGCAATCCCTGCAAAAAGACGTGCTTTCAGGAAATGCAGTGCTGGCACTTTTCAAATTCGGATCAGAAGAGGAAGATGCGCAATCTGTTTACTTACAGCTCGCCGATGGCTTGTACCTGGCTCTTACCTCGCATGGCGATAAAATTTATACTGCATATCCAAAACCCTAAAGTTCCCCGGGAACCTGGGGTTTTCTAAAAGGAAATCAAATGACAATTTTTGATAAATTCAGCTTGAAAGATAAGGTTGCCATCGTCACTGGCGGCGGTGGGCAGTTGGGGACGGAATTTTCCAGAACACTCGCCGAAGCAGGCGCAGCGGTGGTGGTTGCCGATTTACTGATGGACCACGCCAACAAGACATCGAAACTGCTGACGGATTCGGATTATGATAATTTCGCCTTCCAACTCGACGTGACCAGTGTTGAGTCGACCCGCGGATTGGTTGCTGAAACAATAAAGCGATTTGGCCGCCTCGATATTCTTGTCAACTGTGCTGCGCTCGATCCCAAGTTCGACCCTGACGCAGCCTCCAAAGGGATTGCGCCGGGTGCATTTGAAGATTATCCTCTGGACCAATGGAACGCCGCCCTGGATGTTAACTTAACGGGTATCTTCCTGATGACCCAGGCCTGCGTCAAGCCGATGATCACACAAGGCAAAAAGGGCAGTATCATCAATATTTGCTCCACGTATGGGTTGAATGGACCTGACCAGCGTATTTACATCAAGGATGGCAAACGCGTAGCGTTCAAACCGGTTTACTACACTACGACCAAGGCGGGTGTAATGGGCTTTACTAAATATTTATCGGCCTATTATGCCGGGACAGAAATTCGTGTCAATGCCCTCACCCCGGGTGGTGTGTTCAATAATCACGAAGAATATTTCGTTAAAAATTATTCAGCCAAGACAATTTTGGGCCGGATGGCCAGGAAAGACGAAATGAATGGCGCGCTGTTATTCCTCGCATCTGATGCTTCCTCTTATATGACGGGCAATAATGTCATTGTGGATGGCGGATGGACAGCGTGGTAGTTCTGGTACCCGGTGACACAGATTCCCAATGGCTCATGAGACTGACAACTGATGACTGACATACTTGCCCTCATTCCTGCTCGTGGCGGATCAAAAGGGATCCCACGCAAAAATATTCGCTTATTCGCGGGCTATCCGTTGATCACATGGAGCATTGCCGCTGCAAAACGATCGGAACTGGTCACCCGCGTTATCGTTTCAACAGATGATGAAGAGATCGCTGCAGTGGCTCGTGAGTGGGGGGCTGAGACTCCCTTCCTGCGTCCCGCAGAATTTGCACAGGATAAAACCACCGACCTGCCGGTCTTTGAACACGCGCTCAAATGGTTGTCCGATGTCGAAGGATATCGTCCCGACATCCTGATCCAATTGCGGCCAACCTCACCCATTCGCCCGCGCACGATGGTGGATGATGCCATCAACATTTTGCTTGGTCATGCTGATGCAGACTCTGTGCGCGGTGTTGTGCCTGCCGCCCAAAACCCTTTCAAGATGTGGCGCTTCAATGGCGAAGATAAGCCTTTGAAGCCCCTGCTGGGCGTGGAAGGAATTCCCGAACCGTACAACGCGCCGCGTCAGATCCTTCCGCCCGCCTACTGGCAGACGGGGCATATTGATGCAATTCGCATTTCCACGATCACGCAAAAAAATTCATTGACAGGCGATGTCGTTTATCCGTTGATGATCGACCCGAAGTACACTGTTGATATTGACACACTGTCTGATTGGGCAAAATATGAATCTCTGGTTTACAGCGGATTGGATATGGTTTCACCGGGGAAACAGCGCAATCTCATGCCTGGAACGGTCAGGTTGATCATTTGTGACTTTGACGGTGTGGTGACCGATAATCATGTCATCACTGACCAGGATGGAAGAGAATCAGTCACCGCCTCGCGCAGCGACAGCATGCACATCAAGACCCTGCGTGAAAAAGGAGTTGAATTGATCATTCTCTCTTCTGAGGCCAATCCCGTTGTGTTGGCACGTGCCAAAAAAATGGGGGTCGAGGCAATTCACAATGCAGGGATGCAAAACAAGGGACGTGTAATGCGTGAAGTCCTTGAACAGAAAAATGTAAAAGCGGAGAATGTCATTTACATCGGGAACGACCTTAACGACCTTCCTTGTTTTGAAATTGCCGGTTGGTCCGTGGCGGTGGCAGATGCCTACCCTGATGTCCTCCGTGCTGCAGACCATGTCTTGACCAGGAACGGCGGGCATGGGGCGGTGCGTGAATTGTGCGAAATTGTTTTAAAAAACCTTTAAAATGTACGGATCATGCTGCATGTCTGGTGTGGCCGGTATTGCCTGATATATAAAATCAAGGAGAATTAATAATGGCTCGTGAAATAAAATTTGGAAAACGAATGATGGGCGATGGTCACCCTGCCTACATAATTGCAGAGGTGGGCATCAATCACAACGGCGACCTCAATGTCGCCAAGAAGATCATTGATGCCGCCGCCCACGCGGGCGCGGATGCCGTGAAGTTCCAGAAGCGCACACCCGAAGTATGCACACCGCTTGATCAACAAAAGCAAATGCGCGAGACCCCCTGGGGCTACATCACCTATTTGGATTATCGCTATAAAGTTGAGTTCAATGAGGAACAATACCGCGAGATTGACCGCCACTGCAAGGAAAAGAAAATTGATTGGATGGTTTCAGTCTGGGATGAACCTTCGGTCGATTTTATGGAGAAATTTGACACCCCTGCATACAAAGTTCCATCTGCTTCGCTCACCGATCACAACCTGCTGAAGTATGTTCGTAAAACAGGGAAACCCGTCATTATTTCAACAGGCATGTCAACCATGGCGCAGATCCACACCGGTGTGAATGCGGTTGGTGAAGATAACCTGGTCATCATGCACTGTACCAGTACCTATCCATGCGAGCCTGAAGAACTAAACCTCAGAATGATCGAGACGCTTCGCAGGGAATTCCCCAATAACCCCATTGGCTATTCAGGTCACGAAGTTGGGCTTGTGCCTTCGGCAGTAGCCATTGCTCTCGGGGCAACTTCCATTGAACGTCATATCACCTTGGATCGTGCCATGTGGGGCAGTGACCAGGCCGCATCAGTGGAGCCAGGTGGTTTTGAACGTCTGGTGAAATATATCCGTGTCACTGAAGCTGGATTGGGCGATGGCGTGAAGAAAGTTTACGAATCCGAAAAGGGTTCGATGAAGAAACTCCGTCGTACTGTAAGCGAATAAATTATTCAACCACAAGGGCATACAGTGGATTTCCTTGTGGTGAATTTTACTCATGGGTATATCACAAGCACTCCGCCGTACGTTCCGACCTTATGGGAAAACCGCACAAGCCATCCTTCGCTGGCAGCGGTTTTCTTTCCATGATGCCCCGCCTGTGTTTGGTAATTCCAAACCCAAGAGCGGATCGCATTTGCTGCTGCAGATCCTCAATGGTTTTACTCAGATCATGCCATATCGTTATGCGGATGCTGATCCAATTCGAACCATCAAAAAGGATGGCGGGCGGCGGACGGAGGATGATATTGCGGCTGATCTGCGGCGCGTTCCGCGGGGCGTGATCGGTTGGGGATACGTGGAAGCGTCCCTTGAGAATGTAGCCGTCCTGTGCCAGCCGAACCGTGTAAATTATTTCATTTACCGTGACCCGCGTGACATGCTCGTTTCACAGGTGTTTTTTGCAACTGACATGCACGGAGAACACGGGATGCACAATTACTACAATTCACTCCCTGATTTTTCCGCGCGGTTGAGTGTTGCCATCACCGGCATTGACCGTGATGGCTTGAAAATGGTCAGCGTGAAACAACGCTACGAGGGGGTGTTTCAATGGCTGGAGCAAAAGTATGTAATGTGTATCCGCTTTGAGAATTTGATCAACGAGCGCGATGTCACATTGAGCGCCATGCTTGATGAAGTGGAAAGAACAGGCTACAGGATCCCAACTCCGCGTGAAAAGGCACTTGCTGTTTTAGCGGAAGCCATTCAACCGGCCAAGAGTCACACCTTCCGCTCCGGGAAGACGGGCGGCTGGAAACAGTATTTTACCGGTGAACACAAAACCTTATTCAAGGATGTGGCTGGTGATTTGCTGGTCAGGTTGGGGTATGAAAATAACAATGATTGGTAAAGGCCGGATGAAAGAATTCTTCACTCAACGCATTAAACGTGGACTTGTCCGCAGGCTTAATAATTTTAAGGTCGCCCGTGTTGCAAGGCAGGTTGCAAGCCGTGAACCGCTGCCGGACGGCGCTCCGGTCGTTTTCTTTAAAGCTTCCACTGGCATTGACGATCTCTCATGGAACAGCGGATTTCATCTGCTGACGTCGTGGGCATTCCGTTTACAGGGAATTCCCGTGATCTATTTTGCATGTGATTCCGGGATGAGCCATTGTGTGCTTGGCACCAATCGTGATGATGTGCAAAAAGAACCTCCATGCAGGTCGTGTGTATTCCAATCGAAGGCTTTGTACGCAGGCGTGAAAACATCAGGCGGTCAACGTTCAACGTCGGTTGTCAACTGGTTCAACTATCAACGCAGTCCGCAGCTTGCGGCAGCCATCGAAGATCTTTCCATTCCCGATCTCATAACCTTTGAATGGCAAACCATCCCGCTTGGGGCGCTGTGTCTGCCTGGTTTGAGATGGGTCTTGCGGATCCATCATCTGCAGGATGATGAAAATACACGCCATCTGTTTCGGGAATATATTTTATCGGCGTGGAATGTCGCGCAGAAATTTGATGCCATGCTTGAGCAGGTTCAACCCCGGGCTGTCCTGGTTTTCAACGGACAGTTCTTCCCCGAGGCGGCTGCCCGTTACATGGCTCACAGGCGCGGGCTGCGGGTCATCACGCATGAAGTGGGGCTGCAGCCTGCGACGGCATATTTCACCGAAGGCGAAGCAACGGCATACCCAATCCACATTCCCGATGAATTTGAATTGAATGATGAGCAAAATGCAAAGCTGGATGCGTACCTTGCGAAGCGCTTTCAAGGTGACTTTACAATGGCGGGCATAAAGTTCTGGGCGGATATGAAAGGACTTGACGGCGCATTTTTGCACAAGGCGGAAGGTTTCAAACAGATCGTCCCCATTTTTACCAATGTTATCTTCGATACCAGTCAGCCGCACGCCAATACTATTTTTGAAGATATGTTTGTCTGGCTTGATCTGGTGTTGGAGGAAATTCAACGACACCCTGAGACCCTGTTCGTGATCCGCGCGCATCCCGATGAGTCTCGTGTGCGAAAAGCCAGCCGTGAGACCGTGGCAGGCTGGGTTGAAGCGCGCCGCGTGATGGACCTGCCCAATGTGGTTTTTGTGCCGCCTGGGGAAACGCTTAGTTCATATGAGTTGATTTTGAAGTCAAAGTTTGTGATGGTCTATAACTCGACCATCGGGCTCGAGGCCTCCATTATGGGCGCCCCTGTCTTGTGCGCGGGCAGGGCAAGATTTACTCAATATCCCACTGTGTTTTTTCCGCAGACAACTGAAGAAATAAGAAAAAAGATGCGGGAATTTTTGTCTGCTGGATCGATCGATGTCCCGCTTGAGTTCAAACGCAACGCCCGCCGCTTTCTGTATTACCAGTTATTCAGAACATCCCTGCCATTTGGAGAATTTCTTGAACCTTCCGTCCGCACAACCCAGACCAGGTTAAAGTCGTTTGGGTTGGGAGAGTTGGTGAATGCGGATGCGATCAAGGTGATCGAGCATGGCGTGTTGGAGGGCGGGGATTTTTTATTGAAGGGGTAGTTTTTCAACAATAAACAACGCATCCATAAAAACAGCAAGGCAAGCCGTGCTTTGGCTTGCCTTGCTGTTTTTATATTCCAGTGAACTTACCTACTCTATTGCCATGATCAACCGTTCAAGTTGGGCTATATTTTTTACACCGATCACCAGTGAGGGGATGGCGGGCTTTTCCAACAAGCTTTTCAGCGCGTGTTCGAGCAGAGTCCGTCCCTGCTTATGTGCTTCGGCTTTGATCTGGGCCAGTTGATCGAACATCTCATGGGTGAGAGCCATTGTCCATTCAGGCTTTTCCACCTGGCGCGAATCTTTGGGCGCTTCCATGCCGCGTTGATATTTGTCAGTCAGCAAACCGCCTTGCAATACTTGATAGGGCAGAACTGCGATCTGTTCGCGCTGGCAGAGCGGCAATATTTCGGCCTCAATGTCACGCTTCAGCAGGCTGTATGCAGGCTGCAATGCCACAGGCCGCCGCCAGTCGTTTTCATCGCAGACCTTCAGCAGATTTGTTATTTGTTCCGCAGTGAAATTGGAGATCGCCCAGTAGCGGATTTTACCCATATCGATCAGATCATTGAACGCCTGTGCGGACTCGGCCAGTGGAACAGAGGGGTCGAATTTATGCATGTAGTACAGGTCTACATAATCGCATCCCAGACGGACCAGGGAGCGGTCCATCTCGCGCAGAATGTGCTCACGGCTCGCCCCCTGGTCATTGTCTGCATGTCCGATCTTCATGCCGACCTTTGTAGCCACCACTGCCTGTCCGCGCCTGCCTTCCAGTGCCTTGCCCAGAATTTCCTCTCCAACACCCCCGGCAGAACCCGGAACCCTTGTATAGCCTTCATACATGTTTGCGGTATCCAAAAAATTGATGCCGTGATCCAATGCCCAATGTGTGAGTTGAATTGCATCTGCCTTTACAACGGGAGTGCCAAAGGTCATCGTACCCAAACATAACGCAGAGACTTCCAGCTCGGTTTTGGGAAGCATCCTGTAGTTCATATCTATCGTTCCTTCAATGCTGAGATGCCTGCCTTAACCGAATCAACCAGGTAATCCAGCGTTTCATCGGGCATGCCGATCCACCATGGCAGGCTGAAAGAGTTATCCCACCAATCCTCAAGCACGGGGCAATTTTGTTCTGCCATACCCAATCTCTGGAAAAGTGGATAGCGATAAAGTGGATAATATTGAACGATGGCGCGGACACCGGCCTCTTCGGTTAGGAAGTCCAGCAGATCGTTGCGGTTCTTTCCGAAGGCTGAGCCGTTAAAATGCAGGACAAATTGATGGAAGATGGGCCGGTAGCCGTCAGGAATTTTCGCAAATGTGATCTCAGGAATGTTCGCTAGCGCGGCGCGCAGTTTTGCAGCCTGAGCAATTATTTTATCGTTTGACTCATCAAGCGTCTTCAATAATTCACTGCCAAGCGCGCATTGTGCTTCCCCTATACTGAAATTGTTAGGCCAGATGCCCTCCATGTCCATGTCGACATTGGACATGGCAGGAACCCAGTAGCGATCACGGTCCCCGGAGAATGGACGTACGCCGTTGTGACGCAAGCCAGGGGTCAGCGCTGCATCTGCATCCGAATTGACTGTCAGGACGCCGCCCTCACCCAGGGTGGTGATATTTTTTGCGCCATGAAGACTAAAACAACCGAAGTCTCCGAAGCTCCCAACTTTTTTTCCGTTGATCGAAGCGCCCGGCGCCTGAGCGCAATCTTCAACCACGCGCAGATTATATTTTTGGGCAATTTCCATCACAGCAGGCATGTTAACGGGCATCCCCAGTAGATGGACCACCAGCAGGACTTTTGTGCGCGGTGTGATCTTCTTCTCAATATCCTGCGGGTCAACCACCCAGGTTTGCGGGTCAATATCTGCCCAGACCAGGGTGGCTCCTGTTGCCCCGAAGGGAATGGCGGATGCGCAAAATGTATAGCCCGGGGCGATCACTTCGTCTCCGGGTCCAATGCGGCAAAGAATTGAAGCCAGACGCAGGGCATTTGTGCAATTGTCCAACGCAAAGGCGTGTTTGGCGCCAATGTACGCTTTGAAATCCGCTTCAAATTGCCGCATGTAATTCCCCTGCGTCTGAACCTCGGCATTCCGCATCACATTGACCACGGCTTCGATCTCTGCTTCGGTATAGGTGCGCATTCGCGCAGGGAAATTCACACGATACCCGGCCACCGACCCGCGTCCAGAGGCATCCCCGACTTTTGTTGTTTTGGTTTGATTTGACATAAAAATTTCTCCTTAAGCATTTGAAATGCAAATTTTCAACTTTGCAGGTATTCATTGGCAGACAGGCATAATTCAATAGCCTTCTGTGTATTATCAAGGACCCAGGCAGGGGCATCTTCGTCATGCTCCAACAGGATGTTTTTGCAAACTCCCCGTTTTTGAAGGGCATAATTAAGCATATGAAATAGTGTGGATGATTCAGGGCGGCGCTCAATCGTTTCTCTGACCACCCCGATGATTTGGTTGATCTTCGCCTGAATCAGATCTGCCAGTTGCCCATTTCCCGCGCGCACGGCGCGATAAACCCCGATGAACGGGCGCGGGTCAAGGTGCAGCAGGCTGATGATGAAGCCTGATGCGCCGATCTGCAAAGACTCGGCGATCAGGTTTTCCTTGCCCTGCATGAGAAAAAACTCTGGAAAGGATCGCACGGCATCGATCAATTTTTTAAAACGTTCAAAATCAGCACTGGAATCTTTGAAGCCAATCACGTTGCCATGCCGCGCCAGCCGCAACACCATATCATTGGCAAGTTTTACATTGGTAAATTCAGGGATGTCATATACCATTACAGGCAGGGGGCAGGCATCGGCAAATTCCATGTAGATCGTTTCGATCTCAGCCTGGTTGTAGTGAAAATAACCGGGCACGGTTGCCACCGCAATCTGCGCGCCGGCATCTGCCATCGCGCGCGCGTTTCCCAGCATGCCTGGCAAGCCTGACGAGGAGCATCCAGCCAATAGCGGCACTCTCCCGTTGATCTGGTCGCTGGCAGCGCGGCAAAGTTTTTGTCGTTCGCCAGGACTGAACCAGGGACCCCGCCCTGTCGTGCCGGCTACAAATATTCCACAACAACCTGCTTCCAACATTTCATTACATACGGATCGGAAACCGTCCAGGTCAAAACTGCCGTTACGCTGGCACGGTGTCACGATGGGAACAACGGGTCCAAGGTCTTTCATCTTTCATCCTCTCAAAAGTGTTTCAATTTCGATCTCTGCAATTTGAATATGTGTGGGAAGCAGCATCCCCAATACCCAGGGATGATCCCTGCCTGTGTCGTTGGTGTAGTAACTGATGAAAACCTTTCCACCTGTGATCGCAACACCTGCGTAGGATGTATCTCCGCAGCTGGGCAGATCGGTCAGATGGGTAAGCCCATCGATATTTTCTTTGACTAAAAACACCGCAGTCCTTTTCTGACTGAAGGCTGATCCCATCCATTGGAAAGGACCAGCGGCCCGGGGCTGGCGTCGCCCCACTGCGTAAACTTGATCTCCAATCCTGAACAGGGTTGGGCCATCCAGGCGGGTCACGCGGCTTCGGGTGACTTGATCCCACGCTGTGAAAGGAGCCGCAGCGACAGATATCAATGTGCCTGCCTGTGGACTGCCAAAGATACTGCTTCCTGCTTCCAGCCTGCTGGCGGCGATGATCCGCCCATCCTTCAAAAACTGGATGGCTGTTTCATCAGCTCGTTCTTTCCCGCCTTCAAAGATGGTGCTGTGAATTTTCCAGGTCAAACCGTCGGTTGACTGGTAAAGCACAGCAGAGCCATGGTTAATGTGATGCGCGGGTGCATACCAAATGGATTCATCCCATGAGATTGGCCGACCCATCAACCAGCCATCAGGAACTGCCGCTTCAAAAGGTGTCCAGGTAGTTCCGTCATTGCTGTGGGCGGCGATCGTTTTGTACGGCTCGGGGTCAAACCGCTTATTAAGCAGGGCATATAAAAACAAATTCCCTTGAATGACCGCCAACTTTGGGTCGCGGATGTCCTGCCCGTTCCCATCAAAACTTTTTACTTTTTGCCAATTCAATGCATCGTTTGATCGTAGAAGCACCAGACGGCTTTTCTTGCTTGCAAAATGTGACGGCGATGAAACATATATCAACCAGAAGGCATCATGCCAGAAAAGCAGGTCCGTGAAGGCGTTGTGTTTGCCGTCTTTGCCAACTTCCCAGGTTCTCATCTGAAGGCGCATCCTATTCTGCCTCGCCCGTCTGACGTTTTCCCAATTCCGCCCGAATTTCTGCAAAGTGTTTTCGATCCAGAGGATAGCGCGTTGCGAAAAAGATCCCGATCAACAGGAAGATAGCGGGGATGGGTCCAATTAAAGATTGAATGCCGATAATCGTACTGCGCGGTTGGGTTGGTGCGTTGGCAACGTAACCGGTCCATTCCAACATCAACAGCACGAACGGCAGGGAGAGTGAAGAACCGACCTTTCTCAAGGTTTGTACCAGGCTGTAGAACATCCCTTCGTGACGCTGCCCCGTTTGCAGTTCATCCCACTCGACCGCGTCGGGGATCATGGCCCAGGTTAGAACTTGAACTGCTCCCAGCCCAACTCCCACGAAAGCACTTAATATCAAAAGGACGGGCAGCCCCCATTCAGGTCGCATGAAGCCCATCATGATGATCGCGGCGGCGAGGAAAAGCATCCCAAAAATGACCGCCCGTTTTTTATCCCAGCGGTTTGCCACCCAGTTCCAAAATGGGAACGAAACCAGCGCAGCAACGAACAGTAATCCGAAGACAAGGTCATAGTTTTCTTCGAGCTGCAAGTGGTATTTGAGAAAATAGAGCAGCGTGGATTGCGTAATATCCAGTGCGGTCAAACCAAGCAAAAAGATGCCTGCGGCATAAAGGAAGGGTTTATTTTTTATGGCAGCGAGGATCGACTCTTTGAGATCGGGCTGTTTTTGTTCCTGATATTTCGCCTTTTCACGGGTACCCAGAAAAACTGCCAGCATGGGCAGGATGCTGATGAATGCGACCCCTGCTCCAACCCCCATAATGCGTCTTGCGCTCTCTGCATTCATGGTGCCGATTATTGCCAGGGGAACAACAAAGGCGATCATTGCCCCAAGGATCGAGAAAACCATACGATAGGTGGTGAGACTTGTGCGCTCATCGTAGTCTGAAGTTAATTCAGGGGTCAGCGCGAAATAAGGCATGTAAAGAATGGTCGCCAGGGTATCGTAAAGTACGAATGCAAGGCCGTAATAGACCGCGAGTCCGGTCTGGGTGGTGATGGGTGGTATCCACCAAAGCAGCGTGTACGCGAGAGCGAACGGCAGCATCCCAAACAGGATGAATGGGCGGCGCCGTCCCCAGCGGCTGCGTGTGCGGTCGGAAAGATAGCCGATCAGCGGGTCGTTGACATAATCGAATGTGCGTCCAATGAAAACAACCAGCGCTGCCAGCCCGGGGCGGAGTCCGACCACATCTGTGAGAAAGATGGCAAACAGCAAGCCGACCATCGTATCAGCCAGATTGATCCCGGCATCCCCGACTCCATACATTAACTTTGTCCGGCGTGAAAGGGTTTCTTTTACATTGATCATGAGTGTATGTTCCTTATTCCTTTACAGCACCGAAGGTGATGCCTTTTATAAAATACTGCTGGAAGGCAATGAATAATCCGATCATAAATACGGCTCCAAAACTTCCGCCGGCCATGGTAATGCCGATGTCCGTCAGCATCTTGCCGATCGCCGGTGTGCGGGAGATGATCGAGACCCCGACGGGAACAGTGTATTGGAATTTGTCTGTAGCCAGAACCATGTGCCACATGAAATAATTCCAGGCCTGGTTGAAGGTGAATATGGATAGTGCCGCCAGGGCAGGCTTTAGCAAAGGTAGCACGATGCGCGTAAAGACCTGCCATTCGGATGCGCCATCGATGCGGGCGGCATCCAATAATTCATCTGGAATGGTGGAACAAAATTGTTTGATCAGGAAAATGCCGAATGGGGATGAGATCATCGGCATTGCCATCGCGAAGTATGTGCCAAGCAGGGTGGAGGTCAGGTGCAGATACCGTACCAGCAAAAAGAGCGGGATGAGCATCACTTGATTAGGCAGGAACATGGTGGATAGAAGAATGAAAAAGAGAATATTCGAGCCGGGGAATTTTTTCTTGCCAAATCCATAGCCGGTCAACGAACTGACGATCAGGACCAAAACCACGGTCAACAGGGAGACGGCAGCACTATTGAGGACCCAGCGCCAGATCGGCCAGGGTCCTGTGAAGAGTCTGATCCAATTTTCAAGGGTCGGGTGAATTGGGATGAACTCAGGCGGCACAGCCATCGTTACGGTTTGAAGTTTGAAGGAACCCGTAAACATCCAATACAGCGGCAGAAGGAAGGTGACGGCAAATGCGGTCAACAGGGTGTAACTGATGAACCGGGTTGATCTTTCCATTGCACTGCGGAGGGCATCTTGTTTCTTTATCTGGGCAGGCATCACATTACCTCACACATCGGTTTCTCTCCAAAACTTCAACTGCGCCAGCGTGAAGATCATGATGATTCCCATCAAGACCACACCGATCGCCGAAGCTTTTCCGTAGTTGCCGCCAATGAAGGCGGTCTGGTAGATCAGGTAGACCAGTGATGTGCTGGAATTGAACGGACCTCCCCCGGTGACCATGTAGATCACTTCCCATAGTTGAAAGACTTGAATGGTCTGGGTTGCCAGCACAAATAGCAGCACCGGTCTTAACATGGGAAGCCGGATGAAAAACGTTTTTTGCAGGTTGCTTGCACCGTCCACTGTGGCGGCATCAAGAATGTCCTGTGAAATACCTGCCAACCCGGCCAGGAACAGGATGATGGGTTGGCCGATGGTAAAGGTCAGTACGACCATGCAAACAGCCTGAAAACTGTGCGGCGCAGTTGCCAGCCAGAGGATCGGTTCCAACCCGGCCAGCCCCAGTAGATAATTGAACAATCCGTAGGTGGGATTAAATATCCACAGGTACACTACCGAAAGGACAACGCCGCCTGCCACACCGGGCAGGTAGAATGCGCCTCGAAAAAAAGATTGAGCCTTAATGCCCAGTGGATCGATCAACAGGGCAACGGTGAGGGAAATAAGAACAGTTAAAGGCACGATCACCAGCGTGTATTTTATGGTATTGATCAATGCCTGTTTAAAGATCAAGTCCTTGCTCAACAGGATGTATTGCCCAAAGCCTGTGAACTGCCGGGCGCTGATATCAAAAGTTGCCTTGTAAAACGACAGGCTGATGGCGAATAGGATGGGGAGCAGCATGAAGGCAATAAAGGCAAGGTAGCCTGGGGTAATGAACAGATAGCCTGCCCAGCCTTTTCGGATTTCACTGGCTAGAGTTTTTATTTTTGTCACGAGCCCGAATCTCCTATGCCTGCAAATGTTTTGAGCCCAACCATGGTGATGATCCATGATCAGCTTGGGCTTATGGGTCAGGGTCGGACCATCCCGAAGGCTTCATAAAACTTGTTTTTACCCCCAAGCCTTCGGGACGGTCTCAATTACAGAATTCTATGGGCAGCTGGTAACTATCCCGTTGGCGCGTTCTACAAAAGCATCCAGGATCGCCTGCACCTCAGCGTTATCCTGCCAGAAAGCCTGGCGTGCCTCTGCCCAAGCCTGACGGACATCATTGTAATTGCAAGGGACACCGTTCACAAAATACGGGTCGTATGCACCGAACTTGCGTGCTGCTGCAAGCGGTTCAGCCACCGACGGGTCATCACTTTCGAATGCTGCATCAGTGCGGACGGGAAGCTTGCCCCAGCCAACGGCGATTGCAGCTGCAATATCTGGCTGTTGCATATAATTAACCAGGTCATAGATCGCCTGCAATTTGTCCGGGTCACTCTGTTTGAAGACGCCCCACACATCCGGGTTGGACATGCCCACCGGGGTGACGGGTTCGCCAGGCTTGTTCGGGAATTGGACAAAGATGTAATCAAAAGCCTCAATGGCTCCCTCTCCGACAGCTTTCTTGGTAATGCTGTCGTACCAGTTCCCCTGACCAAGCACAGCCACTTGCTGGCTCATCCAATACGGGTCGGTGGTATCGTCAATTAAACCTGCGGCGCCGGGAACCATGTACCCATTTTCGTAGATGGTGTGCATGAAGGTGAATGCTTCCACACAAGCCGGGCTGTTAACCGTATATTGGGTTGCTGCCGCATCAAAGAATTTACATTCGGGAAAGCCTGCCAGCCATTGATTGGTGGCTGAGTCCATCGAAGTGCTGCCTGCAAAGAATGCAGTGCAGTACACATTGTTACCGGGGTCATTGATCGCTTCGCATGCCGCCATGAATTCGTCGGTTGTCCAGCTGTAGTCTGGAGCCTGAGGCAGCATATCCGCTGCGCCAGCCTTCTCGAACAGGGTCTTGTTGACGATCATATTCCAGTAGCCGCCATCCGCGGGGATGCTCCACATCATATCGCCGCTCTTTGAGCCTTCGATGGAGACCGGGTCATAAACCGCAATATCATCCGCGGTTAACGCGGGGCTTAGATCTTCCAGCAGGTTCGTGTCTTGATATTTCTTGACGCGGAATTTTGTATCGAAGTAAATATCGGGCGGGGTCCCTGCCGCGACGGCTGTGTCAACCACCAGCGTACTGCCGCTGGCATCGTAGCCTTTGAGCCCGAAGTCAATGGTGATGCCTGGGTGTGCCGCCTCGTATTCATCAAAGATCTTGGCGTACCAGTCTGTCCACAGGGTGCCATCAGCCATGGCAGCGCCTTCGCTGCCGAAGGCCCAGTAGGTGATCGTAATTTCCTTGACCGGTTCGCTGGTTGGCGCCTCGGTTGCAGGCTCAGCCGCCTCTTCTGGTTGTTCCACGACAGCGGGAGCTTCAGTAGCCTGTGGGGCGCAGGATGCCAATAGAATGCTTAAGATCGCAAGTACAGCAAATAGAAACGTAAGTTTTTTCATCATTTTCTCCTTGGAAGAATCTCTTGAAATATACGAAATCCAAAAAGCTCGTGCTTGACTGTCGGTTGTTCATATTTGGGCGATAAATAACCTCCTGATTGACTTTTTTCGACAAAGTTGACGTGGAATAAGAAATAAGCTAAAATCAGAGATAGTAAGATATCAGATGTCTGATGTCTTACATGATAAAAGCATTTTACAAAATTTGTGGCTACTTGTCAATAAGGAATCCTAATTTCATTAATGGAGCCTGCGCCCTCCATATAAAAAGCTCTCCCGCATTTGAAGGTCAAAACCAGTATGGATTTTATTTCTGTTTGAGATGATCCAAAGTTGCCTGTGGTAACATTACTTTAGCGTTATATCCCGCCCCCGTATTTTGGCAGTTGTAGCAAATATCTTCCGGTTATGCAGGTTTAAAATGGAGAGTATGATGAAACAATCGTTGCGAGGACCGGCTTTATATACAGCCGTTCGTGACTATATAAAGCAATACATCTTGGAAAATGACTTAAAACCTGGAGACCCTCTTCCTCCAGAGGGTCAATTGGTGGAGGACCTGGGCGTGGGTCGAAGTTCCGTCAGGGAGGCGGTCAAATCTCTGCAATCTGTGGGGATCGTGGATGTCCGTCAGGGGGATGGTCTGTATGTGCGGGAATTAAACTTTGACCCCATGCTGGAGGCGTTTATCTTTGGCATGAAATTTGACCCCAACACCCTTGTCGAGTTGCTGCAGATCCGCACCTGGCTTGAGGTGTCGGTTATTGGTGACGCGGTGGGACATCTCACTGCTGAAGACCTGACCAGGCTTGAGGCGGTCTTAAAGGAATGGGAGGAGCGGGTGCGGGACGGTGAGGAATATTCCGATCTCGATGAATCATTCCATCAGATCATTTATGGCGTTTTGGATAACCAGACTTTAATGAATCTCTTTTCAGCCTTTTGGATCGCCTTTACCAACCTTGAGAATGAGATCACTCATGATGCCGACCCTGAAAGTGTGCTGCAGTTTCACCATTCCATATTGGACGCAATTCGAAGCGGCGACCCGGATAGGACCCGCAAACAATTATTACAGCATTTTGACCATATCAAGAAACGCATCGACCAGTATGTGGGGACTTTTTAAGCCGGCGGGCGGGTTTCGTCCTGGTCGATCGATATCTTGATAACGATCTTCCTGACCGGGGCTGGGGCGGCAATGGCAATTCCGGGCATGTGAGCATCTTCGGGCATAAGAATCATAAAACAACCACTGCGCAGGGTCACAAGATCTCCTGCTCCGTGCAGGGGCAAAAAGTCCTTGTTTGGATCGTAATTTCCCTGACCCAGGTGATTGATATTGGCATAGCCGATCCCCTCTGCGCCTTGAACCACGTACTGCAGATCAATATAGCGGCGGTGTGCCTCCCAAACGCCCTGTTCGAATGGTTTCGTGTTGTATTCCTGAACCAGGACGTACATTTTTTCACCGTCTATTTCCTGTTTTCCAACGGGGACCGAATCCACGTCGATGTGATGGATGTGATCAAATGCCCGTTTAAATCCGGGGTGTAATGTATGATACAGGTGTGAGTTTTCGATCCGGTCAATGATCATTTTTCCTCTTGAAAGTCCCTTACTCTTCCAGCGGAATATACTTTTTGGGCGGATTGATCCCCGCCAGTCCCTTGAATGCGTCTTTAATTGCCTTCATGTCCGCCTCCATGTCCCCTGTGGGATAAAATATTTCGCCCACGCGCATGGTCTTGTGCCTGCCATCTACCTTAGCCATCACGATCGGGATCCCCGTGCTTTTGGCGATGTGATAAAAACCACGCTTCCACTCCTTGACCCCATGCCGCGTTCCTTCGGGGGCGATGGTCAGGATGAACTTTTCAGACTGGTTGCACGCATCCACCATCTGCTCCACCAGCCCCGAGGATTTGGAGCGGTCAACAGGGATGCCTCCGCTCCAGCGGAAGAACCAGCCGATCGGTTTCTTGAATAATTCCGCCTTGCCCATAAAGCGGACATTCGCTCTCAGGCGAAAGATCACACCCAGGAAAAGGATGAAATCCCAGTTCGAGGTGTGGGGCGCGCCAATGATGATGTACTTTGGGAGGTCGGGCAGAGTCCCCTCCACGCGCCATCCCGCCAGGCGGAACATCAGTATTGATCCATAATGAAATAATTTGCTAAGGACAGGTGTATTAAAGATCGTTTTCATCAAATGAGATCCCTTTCTCCGAATTTAGAACCCCGGAGCAGGGTTTGGGTCACTTAATTTTCATGCCAGATTAATGCCTGTTTTTATTGCCGGGTTTAGGGCAGTTTATCGCTGCAGTCTATCGCGCCTTCCCTGGGGATCAATAGTTGTACGCCAGCCTCGCGAAAAGTTTCCTTTGCCTGGTAATAACATAATAAAGGTTTGGAAACCCAATTTAACCAGGCATCGTTTTCCTCTCCAAACTGGAAGGGCTCCCCTTTTTTGGATGTCACCAGCGGTTGCGTCACGATCAGCCCAAAACGATGGTCTTTTAAGTCCTGATAAAAGCCGTCAAAATAGATCCGGTCTGAGGCGAGCGCCTGTTCCATCAATACTTTTTTTTCATACTCGGGGATCAGGGGCACATGGGTGATGTAGCCGAAAGTGAGCAGCTGCCTTTGATCCAAAAACAATACATCACCTTTTTCAAGTGCGCTGTCAGCCTGAGATTGGATCATGGCCAATGTCTCATCGATAACATCCTGCGGCGGGTAAAGTTCAAGCGTTCTCTCGTTCCCAACATCTGTCAGGGTCATCAGGGTCGCAGCTCTTTCACTGAACTGATGGGAGCGCATCGCCTGCAGCGGACCCAGGGCAGGGATCACGATGGACAGCACGATCAATAGCTTTATCCCTTTTGATTCGGTCCTGATCGTCTCCAGCCAGCCGTCACCCCCATTAAATACAACGATGACCACGGTAAAAAACAAGGTGATCAGGAACATGTCAACATTATGTAAATCCCCTCCGCCGCCTATTTTTGCGCTGATGATCAACCCGACCCCCAAAAAGGCAAATAAAGACAGAATAATTCCCAATTTCTGCAAACCGCTTTTTATCAATCCCTTTTTTTGCACAAGATAATACAGCAGGCATACAATCGGGGTTGCCGCTAATAATATTCCGAACAGGATGCCTTCATTGTAGGTTTGGTTGGGGAGCAGGCGATACCATAAAAGCGGCTGCCGGGTCAGGATTTCACGCAGGCTTTCGGCGATCATTAACACGCTGGGTGTGGCCTTGAATACGCTGGGTGCGGCCATGACAGCATTGTCCGAATTAATTGGATTTTTCAGATAGGAAATAAATAAAGGCAGTATCTTATTTCCTGCAAGCCCGGAAAAAGCCAGCACAAACGATCGTTTTAGCGCAGTATTTTTTAAAAATCCTGTACGAATGGATTCAAATTGTGTAAGCTCTAATAAAATAATCCAGATCGCCGGGGCGAACATCCATGTAATCCTGCTAATGCTAATAAAATATCCAGATAGGAGCATCAGTGGAATAGCCAGCCAAAACGAATTACCCCAGGCAAGTGACACCAGAGCTGCGCCCAGAATAAGGGGTGTGTGAATAGGTCCCTGTCCCAGAAATAAAAATGTCCATAACCCCATTAGCACCCAAAGTTTTTTCTTGTGGTGAAGCGAGCGAAATGAAATAAATCCGAGTAATAAATATGGAAGAACGCCTAGTAAACCAACCCAGGCGCGCGCAGCCCCAATGGATAGTTGTGGAAATAGAAAGGGTATGGCTCCAACAAATTGTCTTCCAGTATCCAAAAATACAAAGATTTTTTTATCGAATGGGTAAATATACCTGTCTTTCCCAAACAGTATTGAATAATCCCATAATCGGTTTCCTTCGGACCAGCCCAATGAAAATGGATAATTCGTAACATATTTTAAGCCGGCAAAGATGGCAAAGGTGCTTGCAGAAATGACAAGCGCACCAAAAAAGTCAGTCCATTTGACCAGTTCCGTCCCGCGGCTCAGGAAAACAGAGAGGAGTGCGAGCACCACGACCCACACCAGCAGGCGAAGGGCTATACCCTGAAATACGATCCCCCACATGCTGTATTGAAAGAACCAAATTGGGACAACCAGCGCAAGGATCAGTATTGACAGGCGAAGCAGGGGGGAGTGTTCTCGAAGGTCGATCAGTCTGCCGCTGATGACCTCATGCAACTTTTCATTCCAGAGCCAGAACCCAAGCAGGCTTGCCATCAAAATACAAAAGGCGCAAAATGCCGTGAAGATCACCAACCAGACAGGAGAAAACTGGCCGAACCTGATTCCAGTTCCCCATGCCGCATGGAATAGCTCGGAACAGGAACCAAGCAGTAAGCCTGTGAACAGGATCATCGCGAATATTTTCTCAAGGGATTTTGATAGGGTCATCTTCCAGGGTTCTCCATTTTCATCTGGCAATCGGTGGATGTTACCACTTGCAGGAAATTATACCCAGAGCGGTCACAAATTGCGCTTCTTTAGAAAGAGGAAAGCGCAATTTGTGACCGTGGGCATTATATATCAATTGCCTTCAGGAAATTCGCCTTTTGGGGATAAAAAAATTGACGGGCGGCACATGGGAATTCTGTGGTTAAATATCTGTATGAATTTGAAACCCGTTCTTCGTAATTTGGTCTACAGATCCGAAAAAACACTTCAAAAGTTCCGTTTTTCATCAAATTCCCGCCCCGAGCGCGATTGGCCGATCCTGCTCGGCATTTCATTCCCCAAAAGCGGCACACACCTGCTGGATCAGATCCTGCTTGGTTTTTCCAGCGTGGCGCCGTTTGCCAAACGCGTACATTCCTTCTATGCCGAATACGAGGGCGGCAGCGGGGTAAAGCATCAGCCTGAACAGGCGCTCGCCTGGCTGGATGCGCTTCGTCCGCGGGATGTTGCGTCCGCGCATTTATTTGCGCGGGCGGATGCGGCCAGGCGGGTGTGCTCGCCCGGCTTTGTCCCTTATTTTATTTTCCGTGACCCGCGTGATGTCGTTGTCTCCCATGTTCATTATGTCACCGACATGGAGAGCCGCCATGTTCATCATGACTATTATCGATCCCTTCCTGATTTTGAAGCGCGGCTCAAGGTCAGCATCCTCGGGCGCCCTGAGGCCAGTGTGGAATTTCCAGATATTGCCGCGCGTTTTGCGCCCTACCTTGACTGGCTCGATCATAGGGAAGTACTTCCCATTCGCTTTGAAGACCTGATCCACGCCCGGGCTGCCGCCTTGACCCGCATTATGGATCATCTCCTTGCCCGCCTCCCGCTTCATGCTTCCCGCCCGGTAATCCTGAATGCCCTTGAAACCTCGATCAACCCGAAAAAATCCCCAACTTTCCGCTCCGGCAGGACCGGTGAATGGAGGAAGGTTTTCAGCGGGGAGCATAAAAAGTTATTTAAAGACATCTCTGCTGACTTGTTGATCAAGTTGGGATATGAAGAAAATAATGACTGGTAATTTGGAATTAATCTCCCCATGAATTGTTCGATCATCATCCGCGCCTATAACGAGGAGAAACACATTGCCCGCCTGCTTGAAGGCATTAAACAGCAGACCGTTCGTGATCTGGAGATCATCCTCGTGGACTCAGGGTCAACCGACTCCACCGTTGCCATTGCCGCATCTTACGGCGCGCAGGTCGTAAGGATCCCGTCTGCGGAATTTACGTTTGGGCGTTCCCTCAACCTGGGCATCCAGGCTGCGAAAAGTGGGTTGGTGGTCTTTGCCAGCGCCCATGTCTATCCCGTTTATCCAGACTGGCTGGAGACCCTGCTCAAGCCGTTTGAAAACGAACAGGTGGCATTGAGCTACGGCAAACAGCGCGGGTACGCAGGTTCAAAATTCTCCGAGCATCAGATCTTCCACCAGTGGTACCCAGACCAGGGCAAACCCATCCAGCAGACCGCTTTTTGCAATAACGCCAACGCCGCCATCCGCAAAAGTTTGTGGCTGAGGAATAAGTATGATGAAACGCTGACAGGTCTGGAGGACCTTGCCTGGGCAAAGTGGGCAAAAGAGCAGGGACATGCCATCGCCTACGCCCCTGAAGCCGAGATCATCCACGTCCACCATGAAACCCCGCGTGGCGTATACAACCGTTATCGCCGCGAAGCGATGGCGCTGCGCAGGATCTACCCCGAAGCGCATTTCAATTTTTACGACTTCCTGCGCCTGACCACGACCAATATTTTCAGCGACCTATGGCATGCCGCGCGCGAGGGCCTGTTGTTAAAAAACATCCTCTCCATTTTCTGGTTCCGCTTCATGCAATTTCACGGCACACGCATCGGGCACCGCGAGACAAGCCTGGTCACACCGCAGCTGCGTGAGACCTTTTATTACGCCAGGGAACGCAAAGCAAAGGACGGCACGAAGCGGGCTGTGGATCCGATTCGTTATAATGGAGAGTGATGACCGCCTGGATTCGCTCCAGTTGCATGCGTTTTTTTACTGAAAACCTGATAGACCCATGATTTAACTATACGAAAAAGAGGGGGAGAAGTAATTTACATCTTGCCCATATTGGATGGAAAACCGGGCGGATTCTGTGAAGTTGTATCTTGTACCCCGGTTGTATTTTCTCCATTTTTAGTACAACTTTAAGGTTGTATCTTGTATCCCTTTCTTTAAAAAGGGATACAAGATACAACCAAGTACCTGCAGGAAGACCCGGAAGATTATTCCTCCCAGGGGGAAGCAGAAAGGGGGGATAGCATGGCAGGCAGATCGAAGGACCGGATATTTAACCCATGCCTGATATATTCAAAAAAATCATTTTTCGCATAGTCGTTTATGCATTTTGACTGCCATCAGTCATCCCCCAAATTGCCGGCACACCGGATTAGCGCTATGAAAAGCAAGGAATTAAGCAGAGTTCAAAGACTCACATGACCATTCCCTGCAAGACGTTTGTCATTTTATGATGACGGTATAATCACCTCATGTCATTCTCCCTGACCCCTGCCTCCGCCTTCTCCATCTCCCAACTAGCCAGCCTGCTCACGCGCGGATTTGAGGAATATTTTGTGCCCATCCACATTACCGAAGCAGTCCTGCTGACCATGCTGCGCCGCGACAGTATCGACCTGAGCGCCAGCCGGGTGCTGAGCAAGGGGGGCCAACCGATCGGCATCGGCCTGATCGCGCGGCGCGGTTGGACGAGCCGCCTGGCAGCCATGGGCATTGTGCCCACCGCAAGAAACAGCGGTGCGGGCACCTGGGCAATGGGACAGCTCATCGAAGAAGCGCGGGCGCGCGGTGAAAAGGAAATGCTGCTCGAGGTCATCGAACAGAACACAGCGGGGCTCAGGCTGTACACGAAGGCCGGCTTCCAAAATGTCCGCAGGCTGGTGGGGTTCAAACTCGACAAACCACAGGGCGGGGCTGGCACCCCGCTGGCAGAGATGGACATTCGCGAACTGGGGCGGCTGGTCACGGTCCACGGGCTGCCCGACCTGCCCTGGCAGCTTTCAGGTGCCACCATTATCCAGCACACACCGCCGGCGCGCGCTTTCCGGATCAACGACGCTTACTGTCTCATCAGTGACCCGGCGCTTGACCATGTCTCGATCTCATCGGTCCTGGTCAAAACCCGTTCGCGCGGGGCGGGGCTGAGCGGGGTGCTCCTGCACGCGCTATTTGCGCGCTTTCCAAACAAGACCTGGCATGTCTCTGCCATCTTCCCCGAAGAGATGTCCTTCATCTTTGAACAGGCCGGCATGCAGCGCGAAGAACTGACACAATGGCAGATGCGGCTGGCGTTGTAAGATAAAATAGGGGGCATGAAACTAGCTGCCCTTGTCCCCATGCGTCACCACAGCCAGCGCGTGCCTGGCAAAAACTATCGCCCCCTGGCGGGGAAACCCCTTTTTCACCACATCATTGAAACACTGCTTGCGGTGCCTGAAATTGAAACTGTCATGGTGGATACCGACTCCGAGCCAGTGATGGACGGCGTGCGCCGCCTCTTCCCAACCGTGAGGCTGATAGCTCGCCCCGCACATCTCTGCGCCGACGACGTGCCCATGAATGACATCCTGCTCTACGACACGGCACAAGTTAAAGCGGATTTTTACCTGCAAACCCACAGCACCAATCCACTGTTGAAAGCCGAAACCATCTCGCGCGGGGTGAACACTTTTTTCAACGCGTACCCCAAATATGATTCCCTGTTTTCAGTCACCCGCTGGCAAACGCGCTTATATTTCCAGGACGGGCGTGCCATCAATCATAACCCGCTCGAGTTGATCCAGACCCAGGACCTGCCGCCCGTCTACGAGGAAAATTCCTGCCTGTATCTTTTCACCCGCGAGAATCTGGCGCGCAAACAGCACCGCATTGGCGACCAGCCTTTTATGTTTGAAATTGACAGGGCGGAAGCCTGGGATATCGATGAAGAGTTGGATTTTGAGATCACAGATTTTTTGATGAAACGCAGAGACCATGCGCGCTGAACACAGTCCCAGCGTAATGCGAAACATCCTTTGACCACCTTCACATTGTAACGGTGCTCCTTCGGAAGGACGGATCACACAAGGGTACGAATCATGCAAAACAAAAAAACATTTTGGCGGGGCGTGCTGATCATTTTTGTCGTGTCAGCCATCGCCTACCTGCCGTTGGCGCATCAGATAGGCTACCAGAACGACGACTGGTATTTGATGTACGATATGCAGGTCAAGGACGTGAATTTCTTTCACGAAATATTCAGCGGGGATCGTCCCGGTCGTGCGCTGGGAATGATCCCGTTATTCTCGATCTTCGGTTTTGAGCCCTATTATTACCACCTCAGCGCGTACCTCTTTCGGTTTCTGGGCGGGGTGGGGTTGTATTGGGCGCTGCAGATGCTCTGGGATAAAAAACGATTCACCCCGCTGGCTGCCGCGCTTTTGTTCACCGTGTACCCGGGCTTTCTTTCGCAGACCAATGCCATCGACTACCAATCCCATATTTTGGGGCTGTTCCTCGCCACGCTTTCAGTGGCATTGACCATCCGATCCGTTTTGACTATCGAACGCACGCCGCGCATTTTGTTTGCGGCAGGCTCCATTCTGGCAGGCTGGGGATATTTAAGCCAGATGGAATATTTCATCGGCATCGAAGTCTTCCGTTTTGCCGCCATTTTTATTTTACTGTGGCGGGAGCAGGGCGCATCCTTTGGGCGTAAATTGATGAAGGTCATCGTGGTCAGCCTGCCGTTCCTGCTGATCACGGTTGGATTTTTGGCATGGCGCATGGTCTTCTTTACCGCCGAACGTAAGGCGACAGATATTGGTTTGCAGCTCTCACAAGCGCTTTCATCGCCGCTGACACTTTTGTGGTGGTTGAATTATCTGGTTCAGGACACATTCAGCGTGGCACTGGTGGCCTGGGGACTTCCGATGTATTTGCTGGCTTTTCCCATGCGCCTGCGCGATATCATGTTCGGGTTTGGGTGGGCAGGCTTTGCGGCACTGCTGACAATTTTGGGCTTTGGTCAGTTGGGGAAGAATGATCCGGAAGATGGACCCGGCTCAGGACAGGGTCGGGAGGCGCTGTGGCTGGGTCTATTGGGCATCGCGGGCGGATTGATCCCCGTCATCCTGGTCAATCGCCATGTCACCCTGCCGGATTATTCACGCTATACCCTGATCGCTTCGATCGGCGCGGCTGTGCTTTTGGCGGCCTTGATCGAACAGTTCTCCTCGCGCCGGGTGCGGTCTGTTGTGCCGGGTCTATTGATAACAGTGGCAGTGCTGACGCATTATGGCAATGCAGCGCGCGCGGTGAACGAAACGCAGGCCACGCGAAATTTTTGGTGGCAGGTTTCGTGGCGCACGCCGCAGATCCAGCCAGGCGTGACATTGATCGCCTCTTACCCGGGCAGCCCGCTGAGTGAGGACTATTTTATTTGGGGTCCCGCCAACCTGATCTATTATCCTGAGAAGCAGGACACAGATCCGGTGGAGGTCAAACTGCCCGCCTCTGTGCTGACAGATGACGCGGTCCTGAACATCATCACCAATGACGGCGTGGAAACCCCGCTGCGCCGCGGCAATTATTTGGAGCGTGATTATGGCAATGTGCTGGTGATGATCCAATCGCGTTCAAATGGCTGTGTGCGGCTGATCAATGGGGAGGTGCCTGAACTTTCTCCCGCAGACCAGCACCGTTTGTTGTTGATCGCGCCATTCTCCCGTTTGGAAAACGTGGACACGCAAGGCAGTTTCAAAACTCCCCCCGTGACCGCTTTTGGCGAAGAGCCTGAACACGGCTGGTGCTTTTATTATCAAAAGGCAGACCTTGCCCGCCAGCGCGGCGAATGGGAGCAAATTCCCGCCTTGTTGAAACAAGCCCTGGATGAGGGACACTACCCCGAGGATGCCCTGGAATGGATGCCTTTCCTGCAAGCCTCTGCTGTGTTGAACGATGTGGACAAGGTGCGCAGTACGGTAAAACTTGTAACCGCCGATAAATTCCTGCGCTTGCAGGTTTGCGGCATCATGACGGATTTTATGGAAAAAGAAACGCTGAGTGATGAAGTAAGAACGATCATTGAGCATGGGATCTGCAAATAATAAAATGATAATTCGCAAAACGGACGTTCTCATTATTGGCGGCGGTTCGATCGGATTGAACTGTGCCTATTATCTTTTAAAGTCGGGGCGTAAAGTGACCCTGGTTGAATCAAAGACGATCGCCATGGGAAGTTCATCAGGCAATGCGGGCCATATTGTGCCAAGTCATATCATCCCGCTTGCTGCGCCGGGTATTGTGGGCACTGCCCTGCAATGGATGCTTGACCCGAAGAACAGCCCCTTTAGCATGAGGATCAGCCTCGACCCGGCATATATTTCCTGGTTGGTGCAATTTATGCTGGCGTGCAGCCGATCCAATGTCCAGCGCGCCATTCCGCCCTTGAAAAGTCTTGGTCAATTGAGTGCGAATAACTTTGCCCAAATGATCGCCGGCGAAAGATTTGATTGTCATTATCAGGAAAAGGGCCTGCTCTTTTTGTATAGAACTGCGGATGGCTTCAAGGATGGACAGCATGAAGCTGAATTGATGCAAAAGCATGGCATCCCCGCGGATGTGCTGGACAAGGCGGCGCTCCATGACCGTGAACCTGCCGCTCTTGATGCGGTGTTGGGCGGTGTGCATTACACAGGTGACGCGCACCTCAATCCTGGGTTGTTCCTCAAATTGCTGGGTGAACGTGTCCACGCGCTGGGTGCCGAGATCTTTGAAAATACGCCTGTCACAGGCTTTGATGCGGCGCATGGAAATATTCGTGTCGTGAGAACCAGCGCAGGTGATTTTGAAGCGGATGAAATTGTGCTGGCGGCGGGAGCTTGGACACCCGTGGTGGCGCATGACCTGCGGCTGGCGATCCCTGTTCAATCGGCGCGCGGCTACAGTCTGAGCATGTCCGCTTTGAAGGTCATGCCGCGTCACGCGCTGCTGCTTGCCGAGCACCGCGTAGCGGTCTCGCCGCTGGGGGACTTGCTGCGTTTTACCGGGCGTTTGGAATTAAGTGACCTCGCAACGACAGTCAATGCCAGCCGTATTGCAGGCATCGAACGCGCTGTGCGGGAATATATCCATGTGGATGACAAGCTCGACATCCACGACACCTGGGCGGGCCTGCGTCCCACCACACCCGATGGACTGCCGATCATTGGACGTTCCACACGCTATCGGAATTTGATTCTTGCCACAGGCCATGCCATGCTTGGTCTGTCATTGGGACCAGGCACGGGTCAGGTTGTATCTGATCTGGTCAATGGGAAGGAAGCCGCGTTTGATCTGAGCCCGCTGCGGGCGGAACGGTTCTAAGTAAACTGCCGCTCTTACTCACAACCCGCGTTGCTTTTCAGGCGGTAAATGAGCGTGTCGTTAAATTCCCTGACGATGCAGTAGTTTTCGTGGATATATTCAAATGCCAAAGGCATCCCTGCCGGCATGCCAACTTGCGCCTGGGTTGCCGCGGCGCGTAAATCTGGGTTAATGGGCAGCATTTCCGCGGTATCCGCCTGGGGTTCCACGATCAGAACGGGCGGCGCGGCTTGCAGGGCGGCAAGAAAATCCAATACTCTGCTTTCAGTAGCATATCCCGGCATAAACAACGGGAATTGATAGGAATACCTGGTGGGCGATACGCGGTCAGCCATGAAATTGATCCATACGGTATTCCCCCAAACAAGTACGCGATCGCCGGGTTCGGTCACATCCCCAATGTATTGAACGATGGCGCTTTGAGCCTCCAGCGGCTGGTTGTCGCGGGCAAGAAAATATTTCCCCAATTGTGCATAGCCCGCCAAAACCGGGAGATTGACGGCGCTCAGGGTTGCCAGGGTCATGGCAAGCAGGACGGCGGGCGCGTATTTCTCCATGGCAGGGGAGGGAATTTTTGTCAGGGCTTCCTTTACAAGTACCCCGGCCAGCAGTCCAAGATAGGGCGTCCAGATCATGATGTAATGGAAAAAAACACGTCCCGAAATGGAAGATAGGATCGTTTCAAGCGGCAATCCGATCAGAAGCATCAGGATGAAAATATTTTCAAAGCGGGGGTCAAGTTTTTTCTGCCTGGCTTGCCGCTGGACCCAAAGAAAGAGAAGCACGCCATATCCGATAAATGGGAACCAGCCCAGTTTATTGAAACTCCCGGCCATCATCGCACTGTAACTGACTGCAAATCCCCTGGTTTGATTTTTTTGCGCATAATAGGCATTGTAGGTGAATACTGCATCCACAAAATCTGATAACGCGCCATGCCATAGGAACCAGACCGCAAAGACTGCCAGGGTGGAGGATAAGCCCAGCGCAAGAAAGGATGCTTTTTTAATAAAGTCCCTGACCTCTCTTTTCGCGGCCGCGGCGACAAACTCAGCCAGAATAATGCTGACCTGGATCCCGATATTGTTTGGTCTCAGCAGCAGGCTAAAGCCTGTCGATAAGCCCATTGCGAACCAGCCCCAGCGGGCTTGTTTTGACCTGGCCGACCATGCCCAGAAATAGACCGCCGCCACATTGAACAGCAGGCTGTACGCTTCGGTGTAGTTTGAATCATTGAAATACTTGTAATGACCCACCTGTCCCAGGGCATAAGCCCAATAAACAACTGCAGCGATCCCGGCAGCTTTGCCCCATTGGCCGCGCGCTGTCTGGTGCATGCCCGCAGCGGTCAGGGCGAGGAAGATGAATTCCATGCCCCACACTCCCCATCGTGATCCTTTTGCAAATGCCAGACCAAGGGCATTGACAAAATAGATCAGGGGTCCTTTGTGATCCCAAAAATCGAGATATGGGATCCTGCCTGCGAGCAATTGCTGACCGCCATAGAGGAACACTCCATTGTCCGTGCCTGGGAGATGCTCAAGAGGGTTCCCATAATATAACAGCGAGGCAGGCAGAAATAAAAATAACAACACCAACCCCGCCTGATACATCATTTTACCTGGCTTCATGAAATTGTTATTTCCGCTGTAACCTGTATGCCGGCAGTTTAAAAAACCTGACTATGCGTTTTCTTCATCGTGTGATTCAGGGATGTGAATGGGCTTTTCTTTGCCCAACTCCAGCGAGCGTTGATATGCCGCCCAAACCGCGCGTGAGATGGCCGTGCGGAAACCTGCCTTCTCCAAATAATACAATGCTTCGGCAGATGTTCCGCCGGGGGATGTGACCTGGTTCCTTAATGTGGCAGGGTGTCTGCTGGCGCCCTGGTAATAGGACGCCGAGCCTTTGATGGTCTGCAAGACCAGTTGCTCGGCAATGCGGCGGGGGAATCCCATGTGCACGCCCGCATCGATCAACGCCTCGGTGAAGAGGAAAACGTACGCAGGTCCCGAGCCTGAGAGCGCGGTTGCCATATCCAGATAACTTTCATCCTCCACGAAGACCTCTTCACCCATGGCACCGAGAATGGAGCGTGCCATATTTTGCTGTTCCTCGTTCACATCTTTTGATGCCGCCCAAACCGTGATCCCTTCACCAATTTGCCCCGGTGTATTGGGCATGGACCGCACAACCGCCTTGTGTTTCAACCCTGTGCTGATCTTTTTGATCGATGCGCCCGCGATGATCGAAATGACCAGGGCTCCCGGGCGGATTCCTTTAAGCCCTTTCATCACTTCGCTCAATCTCTGCGGCTTGACCGAGAGCACAACCACATCTGATTCGTGTACGGCAGAGGCATTGTCGGTGGTTACTTTGATCCCATATTTCATGTGCAATTCCCCGCCGCGTTCTTCGCGCGGGCCGGAAGCGATCATGTTTTTGGGGTCTGCCAGTTTTTGGCGCAGCAAGCCCGCGATCATGGCTTCTGCCATGACGCCGGGTCCGATGAATGTGATCTTTTTGTTAAGCATTAAAAAACTCCTAAAGAATGAATTTGGACAATTGTTAAATAAAGGCAAACAGCCGGGCAGGATTACCCCTGTTATCCCAGTGTCCCCGGGTTCTTTAAGAGCCCGGGGACACTGAAATACGATCTACTGAAAATACCCCAACGCCAGCCTGAGACGTTCGCCTGTGTCGTCGGGGGCATCCTTGGGAATGAATTGGAGCGCGGCTTGCGCTTCGACCACCGAATAGCCCAATGCAGTCAGTGCCGCAATGACTTCAGTATCCGTATCTGAGATGGCGGCAAGTTTGGAGAGAGAGTCTACAGGTTTGAGTTTGTCCTTGAGGTGCAGCGCAATTTTTTGCGCAGTTTTCTTTCCAACTCCAGGCACACGGCTTAACACATCAGGTTCCTCCGCAAATACGGCACGCTGGATGGAATCCAATGTCATGGTTGAGAGGACCGAGAGCGCCACTTTGGGACCCACCCCGTCCACTCCCAGCAGGATGTTAAACAGTTCACGGTCGCTTTGTGATTCGAATCCATACAGGATGAGCGCATCTTCACGCACAACGAGGTGAGTGAATAAAAAGATGGGCTCGCCCGCTTTGGCCTGGCCGCGCAGGGGGGCCGGGACGAAGACTCTCAGTCCCACGCCGCCGACTTCGACGATCAGGGCGTTGTCTTCCACATGGGAGATCTCTCCACGGAGGGTTGCTATCATGGATGTATTTTACCGTAAACACAGAAGCAGGGTCAGCCCATTATTGTCCGCCATCACGCCAAAGCCATTTAGGGCTGTAGCCGATGACGCCCAAATTATTGACTTCACCTGTCTGGATATTGACCATCTCCAGTTGAGATTCAAGCGGAAATGAATCCAGTAAATACAGGTCGTATAAAATATTTTTCCCATCAGGCGACCAATTCAAACTGCCATGTAGAACAGCGGGCGCATCGGTGATGACTTGCATGTCAGTGCCATCCGCGCGCATCAGCCAGATCTGGTCGCCGCGCGGGATGGCCAGGTCCCGCCGCACGACGGCGATCAATTCACCATCGGGCGACCAGGCTGCCAGGATGTTCTCCATGCTTTCATTCGCATTGACGTTTGTCAGTGTTTCAGAAGAAAGGTCATAAAGGAACAACTGTGTGACGAATTGATTATTTTTGATGATCACATCCCGTACCAGCATGGACCTGCTGTCCGGAGCCCACTGCACTGCGGCGCCGAGCTTGTTTGGAATGAGGCGGCTCTCGCCGCTTTCGAGATGATTTAGGCGAACGCCTTCAGGCGTGGAGTAACTCAGCCATGTGCCATTCGGTGACCAGCGCGGATTTGTGCCGGGCAGTCGAGCCTCCTGAAAAACCGGCTGCGCCTCGCCGGCCTCAAGGTCAAGCCACCAGAGCGATGATGTGCCTTCATCCAGCGGCATATATTCAAAAACGATGTGCTTTCCATCAGGCGACCAGATGGGCTGACCACAGTTTGCCCCCCGGCAGGGAAACAACAACTTATTTTCAGCATCATCCAGGTTCAACGACCACAAGGCATAATCAAAGTCCTCGGTTTGTTCGATGTAAATCATTTGGGTTTGGTCGGGTGAGAGCGCAAAGTCGGTTACACCTTTTATGGCCTTTGTTAATTGACGTGAAACGCCTTCCTTGATATTTATGATAAAAACCTGCTTGTGCTTGTTATCATCGTCATTGAGATAAATGATGTTCTGAACCTGTTGAATGTCATCCCCGCCCGCACCCGATATTGCCGGCGTTGAACTGGATCCAGTCCCCAACCTGGTGACTGCTCCATAGGTCAATCCAAACCCCAATACCAGGACGATCAACGCACTGACGACCGGCATGAACGGCGCAAGCCGGTTAAGGAAATCCATGCGGACGAAAAGTCGCCTGCTTCTGACCATCAGCAGCCCGATGATTATCAAGATCATTGCCAGCCCAAGGCTGAACGAGATGATCAGCGCCAGCCCCAAAAAGATGCGGTTGATGGCGATTGCAACCAGCAGAATGGCAATCGCATCGGGGCAGGGGACAAGTCCGCCGCTGATGCCGAGCGTGATCAGTGAACGCCAACTCAGCGCCGCCAGCGGATCTCCGATCTGCGGCATCCTTGGAATGCTCCCGTCATGGCTGTGACCCGGCTCCATTTCTTCAATTGGCTGATTAATTAACAGGCGCTTTTTGCCATCGTCCATATCGATCTTTTTCGAGGATAAGCCCCGCCACGCCCGCCCTAGATTGATGCGCCACTCACGCAGGCGTGAGATCAACAGCACAGCCCCCAGAGAAATGATCATCATGCCAGAGAGGATCTCAAGCGCAGGAATAATGCGGGTTGGGAGAATATATTGCGAAGCCGTCAGTGTAACGATCCCCAGCAAAAAGACCGAACCGGTGTGGGTCAATGTGACCACGCTGCCGAGGACCACTGCGTGCCATGCCGTTCCGCGTGAACCAACGAGATATGCGGCAACGATGGTTTTTCCATGCCCAGGTGTGAGAGCGTGGAGTGCCCCCAAGGCTAGTGAGATGCCAAGCGCAAAGACGTAGAACGAAACAGAAAATTCCTTTGCCTTTACCAGATCAAGCAGAATTTCCTGTGGAGTTCTTCTGGCCAGTTCAGGAACGATCTGCCCGGCGGCTTGAGTGACACTGTCTATTTTCTGACCTGCCGGCAGGGATGGTGTGCCGCTGTCCCAGGTGGTGATCCATCTGGTTTGATCTGCCGCAACAGCGCGGTCTTGCACAAAGTCAACTGAGATCGAATTGTTTTTTTGGGCGGGGAATAAAAATGCCGTGTCTTCGATCGCGTAAAGATGGAACCAGTTGATGGATGTCTTTGGCTCCAGGCCATTGTTCAGGAGGAGATGCCGGATGCTGCCTGATCTTTTTGGAAACTCGGCAGATAACTTAACCGTGATGAATTCCTCTCCCGCCTGGAACTTTTGCAGATCTGCGGGCATTTGTACAGACTCTGTCTGCAGTGATAGCGGCTCGTCGTCGAGCTCAGCTGTTAACTGTGCTGCACGGACCTGTCCCCAATCTTCAATTTCCTGCCGGCTGAGGATCCCATCCTGATCAGTATCTGCTTCGTACCACAAATAAGATGTCAACATGGGACCGGGTTTGATCTCCCATTTGACCTGTAATCCTGTTTGCGAAAAGGTGACATAAATTGTGTTGGCATACACATCCGCAGGGTGCGCGGCTGCTTTTGGAGCGGGCAGGGTGCATAAAAGAATAAAGAGCAGGGCAGCGCCGATGTTCTTCATTTTCATGGCAGCCAATGCGGCATAAGTCCTTCGGCCAGGGTCAGCGGTTCGCTGAATCCCGATTTCCACAACCCAATTTCCGGTTTAAATGCGCCGCGCAATTTGAATTGCTGGAAGACCAGGGCCTTGCCGTACAGATCCCAGCGCGGAGAACTATAGGTGTACTCAGGCTGGCTGGCAATGATGATGCCATCAAGAATGCCCGGGTCGAACAGCCAAAGCACCTGCGCCGGCTGGTCATCGCTCATTCGGAAACCCAGCACGATCACATCCTCAACGGGTGACCAGGCAAGCGAGTAATACGAATAATCCTGATCATCATTTTCGCCGAGCAGGGTGGTGGTGTCATCCAAAGCAAGATCGGCAAGACGCACACGCGTGACCAAACCGATCTCTTTTTGTTGAATATCCGTGAAGATTAATTTTGTGCTGTCCCCTGACCAGGTGATGGGTCCGCCAGTATTCGATGGAAAAATATATTGCTGGTTGTCAGTAAGATCCAGCATGCGGATCTGGTCTGCCAGCCCGTCGAAAGAGGCAAGTTTTTGCGAGTCAGGCGACCATGAAGGACCGTAGCCCAAAACTTGCAGGTCTTCGTAAACGGCGCTATTTTGTCCGCTTTGAAGATCCAATACCCAAATACGTGGAGAACCAAATGGCAGGTCGGGACCCAATCCCGCGGCTTCGCGTGAATAGGCGATCCGCGCGCCGTTGGGTGAGATGGCTGGTGTGGTGCAGCGGTCACGTCCGCAATCCAACAGGATGGCTTCATCGCCTCCAGCGCGGCTGACGCGCCACAGGTCAATGCCGCCCTGTTCATTCACCGAGGTGAAGATGACAAACTCGCCATCGGACGAGGCGTCGAATGAAATGACCTTGATGGTATCAGGTGTTAAACGCTGTGCGGGGTTTTGATCCAGATCCATTGTCCACAGGCCGCTCTGGTTTTCTGCCGTCAGCAGGTAAACGATCAACGGGTTGCGGACGCGTACCTCCCAACTCTGCTCATTTTTTAACATCCTGCCGTCGGTAGTTAACACGCCAGGGCTGAGACTTACTCTGTAGTCTAGGCCGGGTTCAAAGGGCCGGGATGGGGAAAATTGCATGGAGCGGGGATCAAGCCATTCGATTCGTCCATCCATGGCCGGTTGGATCGATAAAAAGGATTCAGCCATTTTGGGATCGACTGGCTCGGAAAAAGTTAGTTTGATCTTTTGAAAGGGAGCGATCTGATCCTGCCCGGGCAGGATCATGGAGACCCGGATGCCTGCCTGCGCCCCAAGTAAAATTGCCAGCCCGAGGGCAGCTGTTAAAAAAACGAGGACGCCGCCGGCGGCAGTATCCAATGTAAGACGGATCTTCATGGGAATAAATACGGCTGTTCAGGGGCGGAAACTGCCTGCACCGACTCAGCCAGGATCAATGGCACGACCTGATCGTTGAGAGTGATGGATCGCACCGTGCCTTTGATCAGCACCCATGAATCCTGTGTCAAGGTTGAGGCTTGATCCCATTCGCCGACCATGGCGACTGCGAAGCCATCTGCCGCACAGCATGAAACCACGAAGCGGCTGACAAGGAATTGTTTTTCGTTCAGGGTTTCGTCGAAATACACAAAGCCGATCACGGATGCCTTCTGCCCCAGAAATTGGGAGATATCTCGCTCGTAGTTGAATAACTTGATCCAATCCAAAACATTGCGCTCCTCCGAGTCGGTTTCAAAAAGCTGCTCCGAAGAATCTGCGCTGACCAGCGGGGCATTGGTGTTGAATCCTTTGGTGGCGAAAGCCGAAGAATCCAGCGGCCGGGCAGGAATTAGCACCCCGATCAATAAAGGCACAAGCATGAACCACAGGTTTGCAGAAGCGGATGCCTGCGGCTGGTCATGATCGTGCGCATCTGCCTGGTCTGCATGTTGGCGTGCGCGTTTGACCTCGGTGAACATGGTTTGTGCCAGCACCGCCAGAAATACAATGCCGAAGAGGGTCAGCGGTACGAAACGCTGGTTAATATAATAGGTCAGTTGTCCACTGGCGGCTTTGAAGCCGAGGAAGGTACACATCCCCAGCAGCAGCAAGGCCTGAAATGAACGGTAGAGTTGTCTGGGCATGAAGTTGGCTGCACCCTGTTCTATTTTGGCGAAAACAATATATCTTCAATCGGTGTTTTCATTTGCATGCGCCTGCCGTCAAAAGTCATCAGGTCGGCGAGAGACCTTTTCTTCGTACCATCCCAAAGTGTCAGATTGTCCCTTTGCTTTTTCATGTACTCGGGTAATTTATCAAATTCTGAATACCTCTCATAGAATCCCACCAGGCGGCGAAAGAGTTTCGGCATGATCAAATTATCCTCCTGCAGGGTGCGTATGTCGAGAAGAGTGAAGTCGGATGTGCGGTCAATTGACCAGATGCCGCGTTTGGTTGCCCTGGCGCGTGCCACAACCGCGCGGATCTTTTCGGCAAAGACCCTGTCGGTGGTGGTGTAAAAAGTGGGGTAGACCAGTCCTTCGCGGGCAAGTTGAAAATTAATGGAATTCTCAACCGGCAGCGCCTCTGAATCCATTATTGTGCCGTCTGTCAGTCCGGCGTCTTTCGGGAAAACATAACTGATGGGGCGTCCAAAGGGGTCTATCGCGGCAGAGGCAATGAAGCCAGGCTTGCCGTCATTCGCTGCCACAACCTGGGTCAAACTTAGGCTGTAGGTGACCGTGGAGATCTGCAGGAGTTCAAGCAGGGATTCGAGCGCGGCTAAGGCAAATGCGCGCGGCTGATGATAGCCCTCATAATGTGTCTCCAGCGCGTCAATTGCCTCGATGCGCAATTGTTTCTTTTTCGCCAGTTTGCCGGCTTCTGTCTCCCAATTGAAAAAATCCCAATTCGCCTGGTTCACTGCCTGAAAACGGATCGAATCACCATCAGGCTGAAAGCCTTTGATGTGGAATGTGCCTGCGATCACTTTATATTGTGTCATATTCAACTCCTTGCTGCGGGTAATGGAGTGCAAAAGCTGCGCGGTTTTTTTTTCAGGATAAGCCGCTTTTGCATTTCAGAAGGGTACCGGTACGTTAGACGTGTGACAAAAAGGATGGAGCTGTGTGAGCTTGATCTATGCCTGCATAAAACATGAAGCGATATTCATACCTAAAAGTATTATACCGTGCCAGGAATTGGTTCAACTGATCCCGGTTGTAAAAGGATGTTGATCTAAAAGGCGGAGATGAAGAGGGCGATCTTTTGAATCCAGACGAACACCGGATGTTCGGGGCCGCAGAGCGATATAATCCCAACATGGAAATTTCTCTTACAACCCCTGCTTTACTTTTTCCCACCGTGTCCTTGTTGATGCTGGCTTATACCAATCGTTTCCTGTCCCTTGCGACCATCATCCGTAATTTGCATGATCGTTACAAAACCGAAAATGACGGCAACCTGCTCATGCAAATTGCCAACCTGCGTTACAGGATCCGTTTGATCCGCGACATGCAGATCTTTGGACTGCTCAGCCTGCTGTTTTGTGTGGTGAGCACGTTTGCCCTCTTTGCCGGCTGGGTTGCCGGCGGACAGTGGAGTTTCGCTGTTGCGTTGATCCTGATGATCGTGTCCATGGTGATCTCTCTGCGTGAGCTGCAAATTTCAGTCGGCGCCCTGGACGTGTTGTTGTCAGAGTTGGAGGATGAGAATAAGAAAGGCGGATGAAGTTTTGATCCGCCGGAGTTAAGAGAACAACTGTCTGGTGGAGAATTTGATCCCTTCCCATTGAAAATGTAATTTGCAGGATGCCGCTACGCAAGAAATAATACCGCCACCCCGGCAATTGCGATCAGTGTGCCTGCAATTGCCTGCCAGCCGATTTTTTCCTTGAAGAAGAAGTAACTGATCGGTAACAGGATCACCGGCGGAAGCGCCATCAAGGTGCCGGCGACCCCCACCTCTGCATGTTGCACCGCCAGCAGGGATGCAGATACCCCCAGCACAGGTCCGACCAGGGCACCAAGCGCGATCAACCGTAACGCTTTCGGTTGCCTGCGGATGGCTTCAATGGTCCCGCCTGCCTGTCCTTCAACCACGGTCCAGAGCCACAAGAAAATTGCCGCCGCAAGCATGCGGATGGCATTTGCCTGAAAAGGGGAGAATTCCCCTGTCATCCCCTGTTTGGAAAGAACAAGCCCAAGCGCCTGCCCGAGCCCTGCCAGCACGCCAAAGATCGCGCCGCGGCGGGTATGTCCCTGGGGTGTATTGGCAGGCTCTTGATGAGACATGACCACCCAGCCGATCCCGGCCAATGCAAGGGCAATGCCTGTGATCTGCACAGGTGTGAGCATCTCATCGAAGAATGCCCAGGCAATGATCGAACCAAAGATCGGGGCGAGGCTGAGTAACAAACTTCCGAGCCGGGGTCCCAGCGAAATAAGCGCCTGAAACAGGAAAGCATCGCCCAGCGCAAGTCCGATCACACCGGAAAGGCTCAGCCAGATCCAGCGTGTGGAACCTGCTGAAAAGGGCAGCGGCTCACGAAAGAGTATGAGATTTATAACGACAAGATAACTTAACGCAAACAGGAGCCTCATGCGGTTGGTGACTTGTGAACCGACCATGCGCCCTGCCTTCGTAAAAATTATTGCGGTCATCGCAAAGAAGAATGATGTCGCAAGACCTGCAATTTCACCGATGAAGTTCATTTTGCTCCTGAATAAAAATTTCCCTGCCCGGCTGATCACTGTTTTCTTTTCCCAGTTCCGCCCTTGTCAACAGGATGACTGCAACCAGGATCAATCCACCGCCAGCCATGACGATGGGCATGAGTCTCTCGCCGAACAACCATGCCGCAAGCAGAACCGTAACCACCGGCTCCAGTGTGGAAAGCATTGCCGCGTTGGTGGGGCCGACGCGCTCCAGCCCTGCGAGAAAGGTGGTAATGGCAATAATGGTGGAGAACACGATCATACCCAGCATGGCAAGCCAGCCGGTGTTACTGGCAGGGAGATGAATGCCGTTGGTAAAGGCTAACATGCCATAGACTGCGCCAGCCGATGCAAAAATCACTGTTGAAGATTGAAAGGCGGAGACATGCTTCATCACATTGGTGCCGACGATAATGTAAACCGAATAGACAAGCGCTGCGGCAATTGTCATCAATGCGCCAATAAGTTGTCCGCCATCCGGGTCAACGGTCAGCGCGCAGCCAATAAGCCCCAGAACCAGCGCGATGACCTGGATCGAAGTCACTTTTTCATGAAGAACAAGCACCGAAAGGATGAACACAAACATTGGGTAGAGATACAAAAGCAGGGCAACCAATCCGGCGGATGCATATTTGATGGCGGACAAATAGAGGAAGGATTGCCCGACGTATCCCAGCGCGCCCATGCCGATCAGCGTGGCAAGAATCCGCCCACGCGGTAGACGCTCTCTGCGCAGGATCAGAATTAGGGTCATGAAAAGGGCAGAGACGCCGAAGCGGATGAAAAGCGCAGTGAAGATGTCCATCCCGTCTGCGTAGACATATCGTCCAAAGATGGCGAGTGTCCCAAACGAGGCGGCAGAGATGGCGATAAGCAGGATCCCGATGAGTTTTTTCATTTTATCCAATCATGTTTTGCAAAAATGCTCGGATCTGACCTGCGGTCTGAGTCCAGGCGGGCTGTTGAGCGTAACGTCTGTGCGCGTTGAGCGAAAGCTCGGTGAGCAGGCTGCGGTCAGTTTCGAGTTCTGAGATATAAGCTGCAATCGTTCGGTGGTCGCCCGGCTTGATCAGGCAGCCGGTTTTTTTGTGTTCGATAATCTCACCTGCTGCGCCTGCTGTTGTGCCGATGGCAGGCAGTCCAAAACACATTCCTTCGAGATAGACGATACCGAAGCCTTCGTATGAAGAAGGGACGACCAGGATGTGAGCCTGTTTGAGTTTTTCGATGAGCGGTTCGTGATCGAGCGCCCCGTGAAAATTGACCACGGACGATAAACCATTGGTCGTAACGAACTCCTGCATTTTTTTTGCATAATTTGGCTCAGTGTTTAATGAACCAACAATATCGAGTTGCAGGTTGAAGGATAAAGACCGGATGGCGTTAAGTAGAGTATCAAGCCCTTTGCGCGCAATGATGTTGCCAAGAAATATTATTTTCAAGGGGGTACCGGCGGCGCGCTTTTTTATTTCTTCCACAGATATTGCATCTCCAAACCTGTCTGTAGGCGGGTAGGCGGTAATGGATGGTTTTCCGTGATCCATCAATTCTGCCACCACTCCCCTGGTCGTCTGTGAATTGAAAATGAAGCCATCCACACTGTGCAGGTATTTTTTCTCAACCACACGATAAAGATTATTCTGCCATTTTGGGCGCAATTCGGAACATCGCAGGTGATGCACGAGCGAAACAATGGGATAGGGATGTTTTTTGTGATTTGCGGTGATCAATGAAGGATGATTAAGTTCATCCTGGATCAGGATATCAAGCTCTCCCGGCAGCTGGTAAGAGAAGTTGTCGGAAAGATGTGCCGCGTAATTTCGCCAGGGCAGGGAAAAGATCTCAACTGCATCGCCTTGCATGCGCAAATATTCCACCAGTTTGCGGTCATACATATATCCGCCGCTGAGGGTGTCAAGCGAACCGTAGATCAGGAAGCCAATTTTCATAAGTCGAATGTCAAAGGTTGGACTATTAACGTTCGATCGAAAAGGCTGCCCAGGCATTCTCGTGTTCCCACAGCACAACCTTGAGCGCGGAGATATTCCCGGCTTTGATCTTTCCATTTAATGTCGTGGCAAGGATCTGCGAAAAATGTTCAATGGATGGATTTAATCCAGTGAACTCGGTTTTTTCATTGAGCATTTGCTCTTTGTAATAATTGACCACATCATCCAGCTGCTTTTCCACGTCCACGATATCCACCAAATAACCATGTTGATCCAGTTCGCTGCCTTCGAGCTGCAGTTCAAGGATGTAATGATGGGAATTGGGGAAGTTTTCTGCTCCCCAGTCGCCTCCAATTAAAAAATGGCGGGCGATGAAGTTGCGACGAACGGCGAGGGTGTACATGTTGTTTCTCCAATGTCGGGGTTTAAATTGAATAATCGAAGATAACTTGGATCGTCTCCTGTGGATTTTCATCCAGCAGTTGATACGCTTTTTCCGCTTCTTCGATGGGGAAGCGATGTGTGATCCATTTTTCCGGTTTGATCCGCGCCAAAGCTTTCCAGGCCACATTGAACCTTCGTGATTTGTCCCACCTGCCCGATAATTCTGGTGAAATGGTGCTGACTTGTGAAGATATCAATTTGATGCGTGAGCGGTGGAATGCGCCGCCGAGGTCGATCTCTGCGGGCTTTTGTCCGTACCACGAGCCAATGACAATCCGCCCGCTGAAAGTGGTCAGCGCAATCGCACTGTTCAAAGCAGAGGGGGAACCGCTAAGTTCAAAGGTCAGGTCAAAGGGATCGCAGGCATGGTCTTGAATACGTCCGGGGGTGGCAGGTATTGTGCGGCGGTTGTCAAAGGGCTGCAGTTCATCTGGTTTAAGGCTTGTAACCGTTAATCCGCAGCCAGTCACCTTTAATGCATTTCTCCTTAACTCAAACTGATCCACTGCCACCAAACGCTCCAGTGGAAATTCGCTTAATAACGAAGCAGTCAGCAATCCCACCACTCCCTGCCCCAAAACCAAAACGTGCTCCCCTAAGATCGGCGCGCCATCCTGGATCAGGTTGACAGCAGTTTCCATGTTCGGGAGAAAGCAGGCGGAGGCGGGGGGGAGTCCTTCGGGTAAAAAAAGGAAAAATGAACGCTTCGCGTCAAGGATGAAGGACGAGGTATGCGGCTGAAAAGCAAAAATAAGTTTATTCAACCATTCCTTGTTTACCAGCTTCCCAATTTCCTTCACACGTCCCACGCACGCATACCCATACGCCAAAGGAAAATTCAAATTGCTGCTCATGCTGTCGTGCGCATCAGCCAGATGCGGGAACTGTCCGCGATAGACCAGCATCTCGGTGCCTGCGCTGATGGCAGAGCAGATGGTTTCCACGTATATTCCATCTTCCTCCAGGGAGGGGAGGGGCATTTCTCGAATTTCTGTTTTCCGGGGAGCGGTGAAAAATAATGCTTTTGCTGTAGGCATGGATAGAGTTTAACATAAAAGATTACAGTCACTTTAATGAAAGTGACTGTAATCTTTTATGTTTCCACCTAGGGTTTGATCGTTTTAGCGGGCGCAGTACGCCGAAATTCGTAATCTTTCATGATCGCTTCGATCACTTTGCGTTGGGCTGGTGTCACTTCTTTGAATTCAAACCCAATGTTGAAAAACGCAGGGCTGATATCCGGCTCACACCATGCCGCGCGCACAGGGAGAGTCAACCGTGTAATGCTGATATTTGGCAGGTCAGGCAGTTCGATCGCAATGGTGATTTCTGTATCTTCAGCCATTGCCTTTTCCCCGATCACCATTGCCCCGCTTAAATGCAGGTCACCCAGGTACCCAAGCAAACTTCCAGCAGACAAGTCAAAGACCTGCGTGTACGCCATTAAATTCTTGCGTTGATCTTTTCTTCGTTCCTGCATAAGCGTTCCTTTATTTTATACCCTTCACGGTCACAAATTGCGCCTTTTTACCCTGCGGGAAGCGCAATTTGTGACCGAGGGCATTATATAGTTTACATGAATCAGGGTTCAAAGAGTATTGCTATTTTATGGTAAAAATACCCTTATGCGCTGGATCTATATTTCCCCTCATTTGGACGATGCCGTACTTTCTGCAGGCGGTTTGATCTATGAACAAACCCGCGCGGGGTTGGATGTGGAAATCTGGACGATGATGTGCGGTTTTCCTCCCAATGATGAACTCTCACCTTATGCCCAGGTGATGCATTATGAATGGGGAATTCCTGCCGCAGCAGACGTGATTAATGCCCGCCGCAAAGAGGATGTTATTGCTGCAGGCATTGTTGGCGCAAAAACCGTCCATTTTGATTTTTTGGATTGTATTTATAGGCGCGGCGAAAATGGGAACTGGTTGTACTCTTATGTTTTTGTTCCTCCGCATGAGGACGATGAAGGATTACCCGCCAGAATTGCTGAAGCCGTTTCTGCCCGACTCCAGCCGGCCGATCAGTTGGTTGTCCAATTTGGGCTTGGTTCACACGTTGACCATGTTCTTGTGCGCCGCGCCCTTGAGTTAATTCAACACCCCATTCTTTACGCTGCGGATATTCCCTACCTGTTTCGGCATCCTGACGAATTGGCGCCGCAAATTGCCGGGATGAAGGCTAAAACTCACAGAATAACCGACTCTGGTCTCAGGTCATGGCTGGAGGCTTCCGCCGCCTATGAATCTCAGATCGGCAGCCTGTTTGACAGTCCAGAGATGATGCAGGCTCAATTTCAACAATATTGGTCTGAAACCATGGGAATCCGTTTGTGGTCTGTCGCCTAGACAAATATTGCCATATTTGGGGCTTGAATCTCGATTTGAATTATGATATAGTAATTCCGACTTTCCGGACAACACCCCCGGAAAATTTTTTATCAATTGCATCTCTGTTTCAGGGATGCAAAATTAATTCTAATGGCAGGATATTATAATGACAACCAATTTCCTTACCAAAGAGGGCTTTCAAAAACTTCAAGATGAGCTGGATCACTTGCGCACCGTCAAACGCCAGGAAGTTGCCGAGCGTTTGCATGAAGCAATGGAAGGCGGTGAGCTGATAGAAAATGCGGAATATGAAGCCGCCAAGAACGAACAGGCTTTCGTGGAGGGACGCATCCAGGAGCTTGACCTGTTGCTTGCCACTGCACAAATCATCGAAGAAAATGGAAAGGGAAAGAAGAATGATTTTATTCAAGTAGGCTCAAAGGCGACCATTAAGGAAGGTAACTTCGAGGCAGAGACTTTTACCATTGTCGGGGCCGCGGAAGCCAACCCGCGCGAGGGTAAGATCTCAAACGAATCGCCGATCGGCAAGGCCATTCTGGGACACAAGTTGGGTGATATCGTCAAGGTGGAAACCCCTGGCGGCACCTACAACGTTAAGATCATTAAAGTCGGCTAAGCATTACAGGACGCGACCCTTCGCCCCGCGTGCCTATGCCCGCGGGGCTTTTTTTTGGAGTGCCTGAAAGACCCGAAAGATTTTTGGGAGATCAGGCGCAAAATTTGTGGAGGAGACCTTTTTGGTCTCCGAGTAATGAGGTTATGTCATGGCAGAATATTCAACCCTTGAAAAAATCCGTTTGCAAAAAATTGAAGAACTCCGCGCTGAGGGAGTGGATACATATCCGACCCGCGCAGAGCGGACTCATACCAGCGCGCAGATCATTGCAGAATTTGAATCTGCCGAAAAGAACGCACAACCCGATTCAGCGCCAGAAGTGAAAGCCACACTAGCGGGGCGCATTCGTGCCAGCCGCGCAATGGGCAAGGTATCCTTTGCCCATATTGAGGATATGGGCGGCAAGATACAATTATTCTTCCGCACGAATGAACTGGGTAAAGAGCGTGTTGATTTTTTCAATAAAATGTTCGATCTGGGTGATTTCATTCAGGCATCGGGCGTGATGTTCCGCACCAAGACGGGCGAGATCACCCTGCATGTGCATGACTTCAAAATGCTGGCCAAATCCGTCACCCCGCTACCCGCTGACAAGGATGTGACCCAGGAGGACGGCACTGTCGTTCGTTATGCTGCTCTGGAGGATGCCGAACTTCGTGCACGCCAGCGTTATGCAGACCTGGCCGTCAACCCTCATATCCGTGAGAACTTCCGCAAGCGTGCCGTGTTGGTCAAAGCCCTGCGTTCCTTCCTTGACGATCATGATTTCCTCGAAGTGGAGACGCCGATTTTGCAGCCATTGTATGGCGGCGCGGCGGCGCGTCCGTTCGTGACACACCATAACGAACTTGACCAGGATATGTACTTGCGTATCTCGTTCGAGTTGTATCTCAAGCGTTTACTGGTCGGCAATCTGGAGCGGGTGTACGAGATCGGGCGCGACTTCCGCAATGAGGGTGTTTCATTCAAACACAATCCCGAATTTACACAGTTGGAATTTTATTGCGCCTATGCCGATTATTTGCAGGTCATGGAATTAACCGAGAAGATGGTCGCCTTCGCCGCTGAAAAGGTGACCGGATCCACAACAGTCAAGTTTGGTGAGTATGAGTTGGACTTTAAGCCTCCCTGGAAGCGGGTGGAAATGCGTGCTGGCATTCTCGAAACCAGCGGCATAGACATTGCCGGGTATAAAACCGCTGAAGACCTGTACAAAGCCATCGCCGCCAGGCATGGCAATAAGACTCCCGATCCAAAATCCACTCGCGGCAAGATGATCGATTTTCTATTGGGTGAGTTTCTCGAACCGACCCTGATCCAGCCTACCTTTCTCTACAACTATCCACGCGATATTTCTCCGCTGGCAAAATCCATCCCGGGCGACCCGCTGACCGTGGAGCGTTTTGAAGGTTACGTTGCTGGTTTTGAGTTGTGTAACGCCTTTACCGAATTGAATGATCCGCTTGACCAGGAACAGCGCTTTATCGAGATGAGCCATGACTACACAGACGATGAAGAAGAGAAGCATCCATTGGATGAAGATTATCTGCGCGCCATGCGCTACGGAATGCCACCCAACGGCGGCTTTGGCATGGGCGTGGATCGTCTTGCCATGCTGTTGACGGATAATCACTCCATTCGTGAAGTGCTTCTTTTCCCCGCGTTGAAAAAGGAAGAATTCCTGAAATAGACCAGCGAAAGTTCTGGAAATACCGGGTAATTCCAGCGAATATACAGGGTTGCTGCCAGATTTTGCTTTGCGAATTTCCTGTTTAATCGGTTTTTGCATTGGGGTCAAAAAAACGTTACGCATAAAAATGCGTGACGTTTTTCGTTAAATCCCCAATTTGTGAGTAAAATAACCCCATGGACGAACCTGCTCTTATTCAAACTGCACAGCACGGTGACCTGGATTCATTTAACACCCTGATCTTGCATTATCAAGACATGGTCTTTAACACTGCGCTTCGGATACTTGGCGATGATGATCTTGCCGAAGATGCGGCGCAGGAAGCCTTTATTTCCGCCTTCCGCAGTATTGGAACTTTTCGGGGAGGCTCATTCAAGGCCTGGTTGATGCGGACTGTGACCAATGCCTGTTATGATGAATTGCGCCGCCAGAAGCGGCGCCCCACCACACCCCTCGAACCTGAAACACACGACGGTGATGAAATGGATTCTCCACGTTGGCTGGCTGATACCAATATGACCCCCTCTGAAAAATTTGAGGCGGATGAACTCGAACACGCCATTCAACACTGCCTTGACATGCTTCCCACAGATTTTCGAACGGTGGTTGTGCTTGCCGATGTTCAGGGTATGGATTACAGCGAAGTCGCAATTGCCGCCCATGTTCCGCTTGGCACGATCAAGAGCCGCCTGGCACGCGCGCGTTTACGTTTGCGAGAGTGCCTGCGCGGCTTTGAGGAACTTTTACCTTCATCTTTTCGTCTGGAAGGGGAAAGTTACTCATGAAAAAATTCCACGATATTGAACAACTCTCTTCTTATTTGGATGGACATCTCAGCCCGGCTGAATCTGCACGCTTCGAATCCCGCCTCCCCTCTGCTCCTGAGCTTGCATCCGCTTTCAATGACCTTCGCGCCGCCCGGGGTATTCTGCGCAAACTGCCATCGCGCAAAGCTCCGCGTAACTTCACATTGACACGTCAAATGGTGGGACTTAAGCCGCCATTACCGCGTTCATATTCCTTCTTCCGTTTTTCGACCACATTCGCAACGATTCTTTTGATGTTCACCTTTGCTGCCAATGCGTTGACCCAACTTCCGCGCATGACGTTTGGCGCGGGTGCGCCAGCCCCTGCCATGCAGGAAGACTATGGTGGGATGGGTGGCGGCGGCGGACCTTCTGAGTCTGCTGCGGCACCTGAAGCACCGGAGTTGATGGAAGAAATCCCGGCTGCTCCTGCTCTGGAAATGGAACCCCAGCCAACCGCTGGTGTGGATTCCGCTGCGACCGAGCTGCCAACAGCCAAAGTTATGTCAACACCATCAGAAATGCAGGCTCAACCCCCCGTCCAGGGTCTGATCGAGCCGGAATCAGTTCCACAGGAGCAACCTCGTGCCGAAAGTCAAGCGCTGATCCCCTTTGCTTTGCAGATCGCGCTATTGATCCTGATACTGCTCAGCGGACTGACTGCCTTTCTGCTGCGCCGTTCTGCAATTCAAAAATGGAAATAACTTAATGGCGCGAGACGATATCATAAAATTTTGCCCCCGCTGTGGGACGAAAGTCAACTTTGTTGAATCCTTTGGCGCCGTGCGCCCCGTCTGCCCGGCGTGTCGTTGGATCTATTTCCAGGACCCGAAGGTTGCGGCGGCTGTCCTTGTTGAGAAGGATGGGCGCATTTTGCTGGTGCGTCGCGTGAATGAGCCTTTTCGTGGCATGTGGACCCTGCCTGCCGGCTTTGTCAATGGGGGCGAAGATCCAGCCGAGGCGGCGGCGCGGGAATGTCTGGAAGAGACAGGCTTGAGCGTACGCGTGACCCGGGTGCTGGAGATCATTCACGGCAGGGAGCATGAACGCGGCGCAGATTTTGTCATTGTCTACCATGCCGAAGTCATCAGCGGAGAGTTGCTTGCCGCCGATGATGCGGATGCAGCAGAGTGGTTTGTACGCAATGCCCTGCCCCCGCTGGCTTTCAAGGCGACCAAACAAGTACTTGAAAATTGATCGCCAGGCTTCGGTGTTCCATGGACCTCTGAAATTAATATGTCCATTGCAGTTTTTTGTCAATATGACCCATGTCTCTTTATATTTATTTTCTTTTGGTGTATGCTTATACTTATTTCATTACATAACAAAGGAGAGAAAACCATGAAGTCACAGTATCGTATGCTATTTGCTTTATTTTCCCTGTTATTGGTTGTGAGTTTGGCTTGTAACGGGGGAGCTGCTCCTACCGCCACACAGCCGCCTGTAAATGAAGAGCCTCCCGTTGTTGAAATTCCTGAACAGCCTCAGACTGAAGAACCTGCACCTGCTGCCACCGAGGCGCCTGTGGTTCAGTCGTCTGCTGAACAGTTTTTTACTGAAGAATTTGATGCAAGTTATGAGAATTGGTCAAGGTTTGATGTCCTCGGATCACAAGAGACCAATGAAGACGGCCTGGCGCTTGAAATTGACGACAGCCGTTTGGTCTTTGATTTCAGCACGAAGTATCTCTATACCTACCTGTTCTACGAGCCGTTTGAATATGACAATGTTGCTGTTGAAGCTCGGGTCGAGAATCGCGGCATGAACGATAACAACATCAGCCTGATCTGTCGTTATAGCGATGAAGGTTGGTACGAATTCAATGTTGCCAATAGTGGTCTTTATAATATCCTATATGGCTTTGTGGAACCTGATGGTGACATAGGTTATGGCCGTCTGGCTGATGGCGGGTCAACCAAGATCAAATCCGGCAAGGATGTGAATATCTATAAAATTATCTGCAAAGACCGAAAACTTAGTCTGTATATTAACGGAATTGAAACCCGCGTTTATGAAGACAACAACTATGTGCTGCGGGACGGCAAGGTTGGTATTTCGGTTTCGTCTTTTAAACAACTCCCCATCAAAGTTGAATATGACTGGGTAACGGTCAGCGAACCATAAACAGGATAGGAAAGGGCATCCACGACTTAGCAATTCGCTGAGTCGTGGATGCCCTGAAAAAAGTATGCTTGATATTCGTCCTTCCCCAATTTCAGGTACATGGTACGACGGCAACCCCAGGAAACTTGCCGCCCGTGTGGATGAATATCTTAGTGCCGCCGAACTTCCGGAAATTAAGGGGAACATCATTGCCGTCATTGCTCCGCACGCGGGACATGTTTATTCGGGCGCAGTTGCAGGATATGCCTTTGCCGTCATTCGCGAACTAACCCCTGATCTGGTGGTTGTTCTTTCCCCGTTTCATAATATTGAATCTCATTCCCTGCTCACGACCAAACACCAGGCTTATTCAACCCCGCTGGGAAATATCGAAGTGGATCGTGCCGCGCTTTTGGATCTGCAGCTAAATCTCGATTTTCCCATTACTGCCATTGCCAATGACAGGGAACACTCTCTCGAAATTGAATTGCCGTTTTTACAACGCGCCCTTAAAAACGAATTCAAACTTCTGCCGTTAATGATCCGTGCGCAGGAAGTGAATGTTGCCCAAAAAATTGGGCATGCTCTGGCGCAAACACTGGGAAACAAAAATGCGCTGATCGTTGCTTCCACTGACCTCTCGCATTTTTATGACCAGCAGACTGCCAAAATATTGGATGAAGAAATGCTCAAACGTTTTGAGTCCTTCAATCCCGAATCAATTTTTGACGCTGAACGAATGGGTAAAGGCTTTGCCTGCGGACATGCAGCCGTTGCCGCAATGTTATGGGCGGCACGTGAACTGGGCGCGAACAAATTACAAATTCTAAAATATGCCACTTCAGGCGATGTTACCGGTGACCATTCATCTGTCGTCGGCTATGGCGCGGCGGTTGTGTACCAGGTCAATGAATAAGAAGTAAAAAAAGTGGCGCGGGAGATCCATCTCCCTGCGCCAGAAATTTAACCCTGTCTACCTAATCTACTTGCCCTTGTCCCACTTTTTCACAGCTTCATGAAACGCCATCTTCAATCCAGCATCGGGGATATCATCCACGCTGGCGTACATCTTTCCATTAACCCAGATCTCCAGTGAGCCGTCCTTCGCTGAGCCAAAGTCAATTGAGAATTTATTGAACGGGTCGCTATCCAACTTTGCGCGCAGAATATCCTCGATCTGTTCTGCAAAGGGTGCTGCGATTCTTTCGCCCCCATCGTGATCAAAAAGCGTCACGCCTTCACCATCGGCGCGGGTTGCAGTCATGGTCTCTTTGGGAGGCTCGGCGTGCATCCATTCGGGTTTCTCGTCTGTTCTGCCTGTTAATTGCACCTGGTTCGATTTTATGAACACTAATGCCAGCAGCCCCACTGAAATCAAAATCACAATTGCACCCACAACCATTATCGTAATCGTCATGCCAGCCTCCGTTTTGAACTATCGCCATTATAATCGCACCATGTTTGCCCGTGTTGCCGTTAATGTTCCCGCGATCTCAGACCTCTTCGATTATTCCATTCCTGCCGAACTTGCAGGACAGGTTCAGGCGGGGTGTCTGGTAACCGTGCCCTTTGGAAATCAAACAGTTCAGGGAATTATCATCCAATTGATCGATGTGGCTGCGGTGGTGGATCCAAAATCGATCCTTGATCTACTTGATCCCGACCCGGTTCTAACTCCGTCCCTGCTTGGTCTTGCCATTCGTCTGGCAGAGTCCACGCTGAATCCTTTGGCTTCGATTGTCAGCCTCATGTTGCCCACAGGTTTAAGTCAGCAGGCGGATATGCTGTATTCAGTGAATAGCGGAAAATTATCAGTGGCCGGTGATCAATCCCCAGTGACAAAGCGATTGCTCAATTTGTTGAATGAACGCGGGGCATTGCGCGGACGTCAAATTGATACGCATTTTGCAAAGATCGACTGGCGCAGGACAGCAGCGGTGCTGGTTAAAAAGGGGGTGCTTTCCTCAAAGCATGTATTGCCTGTCCCGCGTGTGAGACCAAAATACCTGCGCGTTGCTCAACTCTCCGTACCGCCCGAAGAAGCAGAAGCAGAAATGCCCAACCTCGGTACACGACAGACTTTGGCACGCCGCCAATCCGCTTTGCAATTTCTTGTCCGACAGCCTGACGCCATCAATCTTTCTTGGGTCTATGCCGAAACAGGCTGCAACCTCGCTGATTTGCAGGAGCTCGAAGAGCGTGGGTTGATCCGTTTGTTTGAAAGCGAAATTTTCCGTGACCCGCTTGAAAGAGCCGGCAGGGAGGTGGGCGAGGAAACAGGTACACAGGTTTTGGAACTCACGCCTGACCAGTCTTCTGCACTGGAAGAAATCGATCGGGCTGCAAAGGGTAACGATCAACATTCAACCTTTCTACTTTATGGAATTACAGGGTCTGGAAAAACAGAAATCTACCTTCGGGCTGCTGAAGAAACCATCAAACACGGCAGGCAGGTGATCATCCTCGTCCCGGAAATTGCATTAACCCCGCAGGCTGTACGTCGTTTTCTCTCGCGCTTTCCCGGGCAAGTGGGACTGGTTCACTCAAAACTTTCGGAAGGGGAGCGGTACGATACCTGGCGTCGGGCGCGGTCTGGAAAACTTAAGGTCATTATCGGTGCGCGCTCGGCCTTGTTTTCGCCGCTGCCCAATGTTGGTTTGATCGTCGTGGATGAGTGTCACGACCCATCGTTTCATCAATCCGAGCCGCCATACTACCATGCCGTCACTGCCGCGCAGGATTATGCCCATTTGTGCGGAGCGGTTTGTGTGCTGGGATCTGCGACCCCGACAGTGGAACAAAGATTTCAGGCGGAGACTGGACAAGCGGTCAAGTTGGAATTGCCATATCGCATCTCTGAAGCAGGTCTGCCTCCTGTGCAAGTGGTGGATATGCGCGAGGAACTCAAAACCGGCAATCGGGGGATCTTTTCGCGAGTGCTGGCTGAGTCTTTGGCAGAGGTCATTTCCCGCGGCGAGCAAGCCATTCTTTTCCTCAATCGACGCGGCACCGCCACTTATATTTTTTGCAGGGACTGCGGGCTGGTACTGAAATGTCCCAACTGCGAAACACCCTTGACTCTACATATTGAGGGTTTAACGTTAAACATGCAGCCCTCAATGTTATTATGTCACCATTGTAATTACACGCGAAAAATTCCACAGACCTGCCCGGCCTGCAGCGGGAAGAATATCCGTGCCTACGGGCTTGGTAGTGAGAAGGTCGAAAATGACGTACAAGCCATGTTTCCAAATGTCCGTACCTTGCGCTGGGATTGGGATACCACACGTCAAAAGGATGCTCATGAGATGATCCTCACGCACTTCGCCAATCATCAGGCGGATGTGTTGGTGGGAACGCAAATGCTCGCCAAGGGTTTGGACCTGCCTTTGGTTACCCTGGTTGGAATTGTGCTGGCAGATGTGGGATTGAATCTGCCAGACCCATTTGCCAGTGAGAGAGTTTTCCAAACGCTGACACAGGTGGCGGGACGCGCAGGGCGTTCAGCGTTGGGCGGAAAAGTGATTTTGCAGACTTTTATGCCTGAGCATTACGCCATTCAATTTGCATCCAACCATGATGCGAATGGATTTTATGAGCGCGAGTTGGAGTATCGCAAACAGTTGGGCTATCCGCCTTATGCCCGGCTGGCGCGGTTGGAGTACCGTCACGCTGACCCGCTCAAAGCGGAGGAAGAGTCTCAGAAAACAGCGGCCGGGCTCAGGGATAGAATTAAATTGGAAGGTCGTCACCAGACAGAGTTGATCGGTCCCGTCCCATCCTTCTTTGCCAAGGTGGACGGTATTTATCGCTGGCAAATCATTGTGCGCGGCCCTGATCCTGTTTCGCTGCTGCACGATATCAAGTTGCGGGATTGGCGTATCGAAGTTGACCCGATTAGTTTGCTATAATCGGCGCATCTGTTCAGGCTGAGCCCCTAAATGTTTTCATCGCGCTCAAGCGGTTGGTTGAAATGGATTCTTTGAAGAAAATTAAAATGGTGTATCACAGAAGTTTTTCGGGTGCGTAGTTACCCATCCGTGTATCTTATTTAGGAGAGTGAACCATGCAAAGTTTTTCGCGCGGCTGGTCTTTTCTCAAGCAAGCCTGGGAAATGGCATTCAAAGATAAGGATCTGCTTAAGCCCTCGATCTATGCGCTTGTGGCTGGCATGATCGTTTCAGTGATCGGCATCATTCCCCTGGCGATCGGATATTTTATATTCGGCACCGAAGGGGTTGGCGGATTTGTGATGTTCATCATGGGCGGCATTTTGGTTTTTGCGCAGTTCGTAGTGGCATACGTGTTTTCAGGAATGACGGTCTACTTGATCTACGGCTATCTTTCAGAGGGTGACGGCAGAATGGATAAAGCATGGGAGATTGTGCGCCGTGACTTCTTTGATATTCTGACTCTGGCGGCAGCTTCGACTGCGGTGAATATGCTTAAAAGCGCGGCACAGCGTAACAAAAAGAACAGCATTACTGCCAATCTTGCGCGCTCGGCGACAAGTTTGCTCGAAACCCTGTGGACGGAAGCTGCGCTTCTCGTTTTGCCAGCGATGATCATAGATGACTTGAATCTTAAAGACGGGATGCAGCGCGTTTGGAAGATCACCAAGGAAAATCTATTGCTGGTCGGCATCAGCACAGTGGGGGTGCGCTGGGTGACGGGGTTGATCAGTTTTCTCTTTGGCGTGGTTGGATTTGGCATTGCCTTTGCCATTGGCGGCGGCCTGACCTATGTTTCCGGGGGCAATGCGGCTCTCTCGATCACGGGTATTGTCATCGGTGCGCTGGTCTTCTTTGCTTTTGTGATGGTGGCGAGTGTTTTTAGTTCCTACACCAACACCGCGTATCACACCTGCCTTTATATTTGGGCGCGTGAAGTGGAAACTGCCAGGGCGCAAGGCAGCTCTGTGCAGGTAAACGCTCCTGCTCCACTGGCGGCGGCACTGGCATAACAATTGCTGTCATGGCGAAGGGACTTTTTGTGTTCCCTGGAACCGCACACCAATACAGGTGAAAAATCTCCATCAATGGCCGGGTGTTGCTTTGCCGGGGAAGACACCATCCTCAGAATCACAGAAATAAGGAAATCCATGCAACCTGAACCTCGACGTGAAATGATCACATGGCAGGAAGTGGACAAGTTGATCGACTACTTGCTGCCCCAGTTCAAGCGTGAATTCACCGCCATGGTGATGATCACCCGCGGCGGAATCATCCCTGGCGGAATGCTTGCCGAAGCAATGGACATCACCCATATCCTCACGGCTGCTGTGGATTTCCCTGCCCAATCAAAGACTGAGAAATCAAACCTGATGGTCTGGCCCCAGTTTATTCAATTCCCTGTGGAAGATAAACTGCGCGGTCGTCCGACCCTGATCGTGGACGATGTCTGGGGATCAGGGCGAACGATCACGGCGGTAAAAAACCGTGTTTCTGCGGCAGGCGGGTTCTCTGAGACTTGTGTTTTACATTTCAATCCATACCGCAATTTGTTTGGCAGCGTGCGCCCTGATTATTACGCGGCAGTAACCGATGCTCGAATTATCTATCCATGGGAGATCGACCGCGGCACAGATCAGGTTTTGCTGGGAGAGATATAAAAAAATCGACCTAAAGGTTCTTACCCCCCTTTAGGTCTTTGTAGAAGATCTATATGAAATCAATTGAGACGATCACAAAGGAACGGATCAAGGTATTGCGCGCCAATGAGTATTTTGATGATCTTCCTGATACCCTGTTGAAGGAAATTTCAACGTATATGGATCTGCGGGAATATCAGCGTGGAGATGTTCTTTTTTGGGAAGGTGACTTATGCGATGGGTTGTATATCGTTCAGCAAGGACTTGCAAAAATATTTCGTCTTTCGCCGCAGGGTCGCCAATACATCGTGCGGATCTTACAGGAGGGTGATACCTTTGCTGAAGTTCCCGCTTTTGATGGCGCGACGAACCCTGTTAACGTGGAAGCGCTGGAAAATTGTTCTGTTTGGGTGATTGATGGAGAAAAACTGCGCGGGCTTATCAGTTCACATCCGCAGTTCGCGCAGAAGGTGCTGGGGAATTTTGGAAAAATGCTGCGCGGCATGGTTCACAAGGTCAGCGAGATGGCTTTTTATCAGGTAACACATCGTCTGGCACGCTTGATCTCTGAAATGTCCGAGGAGAGGTCCGTGCCGCACTGGACTCAGGAACAACTCGCAGCCCGGCTGGGGACGGTTCGTGAAGTGGTGGCGCGTTCATTGAAGGAATTGGAACGCAGCGGTGCGATCAAAATTGAAGATCGGCGAATTCAAATTGTGGATAAGGAAATTTTCCGTCAATGGTCGCAGCCGGGTAATTAGAGGCATCCAGACAGTTAACCATAAAATAAAAAGTACGTCACCCGCAAGGGATGACGTACTTTTTATTTATCTTTTTTGGAATTATGGGGCAGGTGTCGCGTAATACGTGCCAGTGGCCAGCAAAGTTGTATCTCCCACAGATTGCGCCGCGAACATTTGCGCCTGACGGGCACGGTTGGTGGCTTCTGCGAGGGTCTTTAGGGCATACTCGGGATTGTGGAAACCTGTGCTGTTTTCCGCTGAGACTATGTCCCACATATATTGAGCTTCACGATGAAGCTTGCGGGCCTGGTCCAGCAACGCGGCATCTGCATTACCGGCGGCGACTGCAGCCTTGATGGCATTGATCGCATCCACAATGGCATCCTCGGTCGTGATCTTGGTGCTGGCAACCTGCTCCTGAATTAAATGCACCCGTTCAATGACATAATTGGTATCAGCATGGCATTGTCCACAGGATTCCTCCGGGTTGAGCAGTGGGCTGTGTACATCATGTGAGGAGTATTTTGTTGCACCATCGCTTGTATATGGCATATGGCAGTCAGCGCAGGAGACGCCCGCATTATAGTGGGTGGAACCGGCGGTGAAGAATTCATATTCAGGATGCTGAGCCTTGAGCATGGGTGTGCCGGTCTCTGGATATTCCCAATCCTTGAAGCCGATTTCTTCATAATAGGAAATGATCTCATCAACTGTTGTGCCGTTATCCCACGGGAAGGTGAGGTACTTGCCATCGCCTTTGAAATAATATTCCACATGGCAGTTCGCGCAAACCACTGTCCGCATTTCCTGACGGGTGAAGGTTGTCCAATCCTTGCCCTGGCGTTCAAGTGCTTCCTTGAGCGCAGGATTGGTCACGATCAGTCTCATGGTCTCTGCTTCGTGACAATTTGCACATCCGATGGTGTTGTTGATGTTTGGTGTCATTTCGTTAAAGGTCATCTTATCGTAGGCTTCCATGCCCATTCTGTCCCATAAGCCGGGATTGTCAGATGATTTGCATGAATAGCAGGTGGCGGGGGTGTGCTTGGGATCACTGTCATCCAAATTCAAACGTTTGGTTGCGCGCACATCTTCCAGCATATTTATGTGACCACGGTCATCGTTGTAATCCTTGCTGAATGGATATCCCGCAAATAAGATCACCTGACGCGGATCACGTTCAAGCCACGAGAATTGTGAAGAGCCGCCGTATACGGTATCTTCATTATTCGTTTTGGTCTTCATCAAGGTATCATATTGATTGGGAAAGTTTACAGCCCACAGGGTTGAATCAGGTTCCATCGGTTCGATCTCAACCAGAGGTTGTACAGCGCGTACTTCGGCAGGTTGATTTTTTACATAAGCCAGCACGCCCACCAGCGCGACAGCCAGAATAATCACAATGCCTGCCAGAATAAGATTGGTGTAATTTTTCATTGATGTATTCTCCTTTATTTGATCGGATAAAGTGTTGAGTCTTGATAGGGGGTGTTTGAAGCGCCGCGTGTGCCGTGCGCCACATTACGATGGCAGTCCCAACAATAGCGGTCAAAAGGCTGCGCACCCATTAAAACTGTTTCCGCCGTATCTTCGTGGCAGTGAATGCAATTCTCCTGAATGATCCCTTTTGTTTTAGCATTAGCGCGGATCGCAGCAGGAATATTACCCGTGACAAAAGCATAGGTATCTTTTGCCCCCTGTCTGCCTTTTTCGGCATAATACACTGCAAAATTATCGTGCGGTAAATGGCAGTCGGTGCACTTGGCAAACCCTTCGTGTCCGCCGTGATACCAATTCTCGTATTGGGAATCCATCACGTGGCAATTGGCGCAAGTTTCTGGTGCGCTTCCGCCGTAAGCGGCGGCATCGGTTGCGAAAACAAAATACCCCATTGCCAGGATCGCAGCCACAATGGCAATAAAGAATGGAAATTTCGACATTGGCTCTCCTTGGATAAAATTAACCTATCCTTAATATAAATGAGTTGATAAAAAAATGTTGTGATTTTTGTCACATTTTGGAGTTAAAACTTAAAATTGAATTTAAGGTAAATTTACCTTAAATTGTCATGTTTTCAAGTCAATAATTATTTTATGGCTGTCCTGCCTTGGTACTCTGTGTAAATTTGATTTTGTCCAAGGCGGATTATTTTGAACTCCTGCAGCCCTGCTAAAGTGGCATTCTGCAAGTGTTACAATCCAATTAATTGGCTTTTTCGAAGTCAGAAAATTCTTCTTGCGGATGCATTGATGCACTCTGGAAGCGGACCTTCTATGCTCATATGGCCGAAATAGCCTTCCTGTGGCATTGTTGAATTATCCACCTTTGGAGTCTGAATGAAAAAAACTCATCTACGCGGACGTTATCTCCGCATCCTTGCTTTTTTTGCGGGTGTTATTGTCCGCTTTATCTACTGGGAATTAATTGTTCGCAAGATCGGCTTTCGTCAACTTGCAAAGAGTACGCGCCCCGAACGTTTCCGCCGCGAGGCACTCCGATTTCGTGCACTGGCTTTGCATATGGGCGGCGTGATGATCAAGGTCGGGCAGTTCCTTTCCTCGCGACTGGATGTGCTTCCGCCTGAGATCACCGAGACTCTCGCAGACTTGCAGGATGAAGTCCCCGCTGAAAGTTTTGAGGACATTCGTCAACTTGCTGAACAGGAGCTCGGTGCACCGCTCTCGGATAAATTTGAATGGTTTGATGAGAATCCACTGGCAGCCGCATCTCTTGGTCAGGTGCATAAGGCCAGACTGCGGGTGGCTGATGATATGGACTACATCACCGTTGTTGTAAAAGTTCAGCGTCCCGGTATCGCCGCCATTGTGGCGATTGACCTGTCTGCATTAAAACGGGTGGGAGGCTGGATGATGCGCTATCGTCCCATCCGGGAGCATGCAGATATTCCAGCCTTGCTGCGTGAATTCTCAGCCACTGTCCGTGAAGAAATTGATTACAAACAGGAAGCTGAAAATGCCGAAACTTTCTTTGAAAATTTCAAGGACGATAAATATGTAAATGTGCCGCGTGTTGTCAGAAGCCTTTCGACGTTACGCGTCCTGACCCTCGAAGATGTCTTTGCCATAAAAATTACAGACTTCGAGGCCATCACCGCCGCAGGCATTGATCGCGGCGAAGTGGCCCGAAAATTATTGGATGTCTATCTCGAACAGATTTTTGAAGATGGTTTCTTCCACGCTGACCCTCATCCGGGCAATTTGTTTGTTACGCCCCTGCCTCCGGCCGGGGGCAGGAAACGCAAATCGGTGCGTTGGCAATTGACCTTTGTGGATTTTGGCATGGTCGGGCATGTACCTGAAAATCTTCGCAAGGGTTTACGCGAGACGGTGATCGCCGTTGGCACACGTGATGCAGCACGTCTGATAAGGTCATATAAAGAGTTGGGGTTTTTATTGCCAGGTGCCAATACGCAGGCACTGGAGCAGGCTTCTGCCGCCATATTTGACCGTTTTTGGGGGATGTCGATGAGCGAGTTGCGTAATGTGCGTCCAAGCGATGTGCATGAAATGGGCCACCGTGTGCGCGATGTGATGGTGGAGACGCCTTTTCAGGTGCCCAATGACCTGCTGATGCTGCTCCGAACCATTGCCATTCTTTCGGGTATGTGCACAGGTTTAAATGCGAATTTCAACCTGTGGGAACAACTTGCTCCATACGCAAGCAAGCTTGTTCAAGAGGAAGCTTCGTCCGCTTTTAATTTGGATAATGTTCTTAAACAGGTGGGGGATGTCTTGCAGGCTTTTATCGCCCTGCCTTCCCAAGCCAGCCGGCTGTTTGCGCAGATCGAATCGGGCGGGTTGGTGGTTCAGTCGCCGCACATGGCGCGCGAACTCCGTACGTTGGGACACTCGGTGAACCGCCTGACAGGCGGGGTACTATTTGCCGCGTTTCTGGTCAGCGGCGTGATGTTAATTAATAATGGAGGCGCTCAACTTGGGGGAGGTTTGCTGGGAGCTGCAGGTGTAACGTTGTTGTGGGTGATGTTTGGGGGGAGGAGGTGAAAAAAAGGAATTTAACCACAATGGAATCAAAGAAGCACAAAGTATTTGTAAAATTTCCTTCGTGCCCCTTTGGTCCCTTGTGATCAAGCTTTCCTGTTACGCTTTTTCTTCCATCTTTTGAATTGCAGCATCGAGCATACTGCGCACAGCCAGCATCATCTCTTTGCGCGCTGTGCGGCGGTGTTCGAGAAAGCCTTCGGGAAGAAGTAATTTGGCGGCTTCACGCATTTCCTGACGAGCCTTCCTATAATGGTCGCGGGCTTCCTCGGGGATCTCGTGCTTGAATTTCTTTTCGCTATTGGTTTTCTTGACAGACATGATGAACTCCTTTTTTGAATGTCAGAAGTGCTTTTTCCGAACTCTGTTATGGTGCACTTGTTGCGGTTGGCGTGGTGACATCTCCAACCGTGATATTTACCGAGAGGGTATCCCCAAAGAAGATGCCGTTTGCATCGGTCATGCGCCATGAACTTTGGATTAATCCGTTTTGTCCGCTGGGAACCACCAATTCAATGGAAAGCTCACGTTTTGCGCCGGCGGGAATCGGTTCTGTCAGGATCACGGGGTCCCCTTTCATGGGGTCGCCTCCGAAGTTGCTAAAGGTAAAGCCGGGCGCCCAGGCGCATCCGCCGCTGTTTTGGACGTACCATGTTTTGATAAAGACTTCATTGGCTTTCAGATTCGTGCCGTCGGGGATGGAGCGGTCTTCGATCCAAAGCAGGTTGTAGCAGGGATCAGCAACAGCGGGTGTTTCAAGTGTGGCGGTCACGTCAACGGTGGGGGTGGTGGGCGTGGCCGGTGGTTCAACTGTCAGCGTGGGAGAGCCAGTTGGCACAACAACCAACTCCTTGGTCAGTGATGAAGAATAGGTTGCTACAGCTTCGGTACGGATCGCATCCACATTACCTGTTTGTGGTTGATTGTCTGTTATGCATGAAAAAAGCAGCGCTCCTAAAACCAGGACGACAGTTATGGATAAAATTCTTGTTTTCATGGTATTAAGTATACAACAATATATTAAACCTCAACGCCCAGCCAGATGCGGATGAAGTAGCCGATCACAAAACTGAATGCGGCAACGCTCAGGCTTAACCCTGCCATTTCCACGAATCGGTCGCGGAAGGATTCACCTTTGGCGACGGAGATGTAATAATTGAATATCGCAATGATGATGACCGCGGTGGTGAGCGAAATGGCGAGGTCGAGGTAGTAGTTGGTGAAAAGCAGGTATGGCAAAATGAGCAGGGTGACCGTGATGATGTACGCGATGCCTGTATAAATGGCGGCACGGACGGGATGCTTGCCCGTGTCTTCCGAGCGGGTGGAGAGGTATTCGCTGGCAGCCATCGATAGCGAGGCGGCGATGCCCGTTATGAGTCCTGAGAGGGCGATCAACTTCACATCCTGCAGGGCAAGCGTCAGACCGGCAAGAGCGCCTGTTAATTCCACGAGCGCATCGTTAAGCCCCAGTACCACCGAACCTGCGTAGCGCAGTCGTTCTTCATCCAACATGCCGATCAGTTTTTGTTCGTGCTCATTCTCTTCGTTCTGTATCCTGGTGGCTTCAGGGATTTCCTTGGACACTGCGTAATAGTTCTTTTGCGCGCCTTCTTCGCCCATTTCCATCAGCTTGATGCCAAAGGTGAACCCAAACGCCATATTGATGATGTAATAAAACCAGACGACAAGCCAGCGCGGCTGGACCTCCTCTTTGGTATATTCCTTCCAGCCATTGTAGTGCCGCAGTTCATCGTCAGCGATCTGGTTGATGATCCTTGCGTTCTCTTCCGATTTGATGCGCTTTGCAATGCGCTTGTAGATATGATATTCGGTGATTTCCGCTCGCTGGAACTCAAGTACTTTGTTATGTGTCTCTTGACTAAGTTGCATGTGTTTTTCCTGGATCTATGTGGTTTTATCCCAAAGCCTGATATTGCATGGATGCGTATCTTCCGTAGGCAAAATGCTCCAACTGACGTTCAATATCGTTGAGCAGGGCAGATGCCCCAATGCGGAAGAGATTTGGACGCATCCACTCTTCGCCAAGTTCTTCCTTCATCAGGATCAGCCAATCCAGTGATTGCTTGGCAGTGCGGATTCCTCCTGCGGGCTTGAATCCTACTTTATAGCCAGTGGCTTCGTAATAAGTACGGATGGCCCGAGTCATAACCAGGCTGACAGGCAGTGTGGCATTGGTCGGTTCTTTGCCAGTGGATGTTTTGATAAAGTCTGCGCCTGCCTGCATACAAACGAAACTGGCACGCATTACATTTTTCAATGTGCCCAGTTCGCCTGTAGCCAGAATGGATTTCATGTGCGCGTCACCGCAGGCTTCGCGGAAGGCTTTTACTTCGTCGTAAAGCACACGCCAGTTTTGGGTGAGCACATGCCGGCGGGAGATGACGATGTCAATTTCAGATGCGCCTGCCTTGACCGACGCTTCGATCTCGGCAATTTTTTGGTTAAATGGGATCAGCCCGGCTGGGAAGCCAGTGGAAACGGCAGCGACCGGAATGCCTGAGCCCTGCAAGGCATCCACAGCGGTTTCAACCATGGAATGATAAACACAGACTGCGCCGGTGGTGACGGGTTTCTCCACGCCCAAATCTTTCAGCAAGCCGGGGCGGATGGGCTGACGGGCCTTGGCGCACAGACGGCGGACCGTACCCGGGGTATCATCGCCTGAGAGGGTGGTCAGGTCAATATTTTGGACAGCCTGTAAAAGCCAGGCGGCTTGATATTCCTTTTTCACGGTGCGGCGGGTGGGGATGGTGGCTGCGCGCCGCTCGATGGCAGAGCGATTTACTTTGGTGTCTTCCACAGGCGCAAGGTCAAATGGAAGGATCGGAACTCGTTCGTTGTGGATTGTTGTAAGGTTTGTGGTCATGTGAAAACTCCTGCTGTCATCTGTATTATACAGTGTGAAGCACTTCATTGCGAGACACCCGCTTGTTGTTATTTTTAACGCATGCGCCATACATATGCTCTGGATGTTTATTTGGGAGTCTGGGGAAGTATCTGGCGGGTTGGTGCAAGGGATGAACAGGACCGACGCCACGCAGCGACATATCATATTGTATACTTATGGATATGAAGCCCACTTTTGTCATTGCAGGCAAATTGAACCGTGAGTATATTTTGCCGCCTTCCGGTCAACCCATATTGGATTCACCTGGAGGCAGTTTATTATATGCTGCGGGCGGTCTGGCTGTTTGGGGAGATACGAATGCGGGCTTGCTTGGGCGTGTGAGCGAGGACTACCCCAGTCAGTGGGTGCGTGATCTTGAAAAGCGCGGCTTTGACACACGCGGCATTCGAACTTTTCATGAATTGAACAATATTGACTTTCGCTCGTTTGTTGCCTTTACTGACCCCAATGAGCGCAGTTTTTCGAACGCTGTTTCCCATTTTGCCCGCCGCCAGCTTGCTTTTCCAAAAGCGCTGCTTGGTTATCAGGCCCCTGATGAATCGCGTATCGACCCGCATAAAACGGAACTGGTCTCGCCCGCCGCTTTGGATACACCCAAAGAGTATCGTGATACCCGCTATGTGCATCTCTGCCCCTTTGACTTTATCAGCCAGAGTCAAATGGTGAATCTCTTTCGGGGTGGACCAGACCAAACCGTCAGCCTGGATCCCGCTCCTGGTTACATGACGCCCGGCTTTTGGCGTGACCTGAGACTCGTCCTGCAAGGTGTTACCGTTTTCCTGCCGTCGGAAGAGGAATTGCGCGCGCTTTTCTGGGGCCAGACCTATGATTTGTGGGAAATGGCGCGCAAGGTTAGCGAATACGGTCCGCAGGTCATTGTGATCAAGCGCGGTTTACTTGGGCAAATGTTGTATGATGCAGCTGGCGGTCACCGTTACGAAATTCCCGCATATCCATCACGCGTTGCAGATCCAATGGGAGTTGGCGACGCTTTCTGTGGTGGTTTTCTTGCAGGCTTTCAAAGAACAAACGATCCCTTAATGGCAACTTTATATGGCAGTGTTTCTGCCTCGCTAAAAATTGAGGGGTCTGGACCTTTTTACGCACTGGGCGTTTTACCAGGTCTTGCCAAGGCACGCTACCATTCACTCAAAGAAATGGCGCGGGAAGTGTGAAAAAATCTGTCCCAAGCGGCTTGAGAGCATTTTTCCCAAAACAAGCTCAGGTAGTCTTTGCCTGAACCCCCTCACATGCTTTAAGAGAGAGCCAATAACCCATATAAAAGAGCGAACCTATGAACAATCTTTTGACCCAGGTCCTTGAGCTTGCCGTTAAAATCCAGCAAATCCCTGCGCCCACGTTCGCAGAAGGACCGCGTGCAGATTTTGTGCGTGCGCTTTTCCTGAAAGAGAATCTCAAAGATGTATCCATTGATTCATTTGGCAATGTATATGCGTGCCTGCCGGGTAAGCAGAATGAAGCGAAACCGTTGATCGTCTCAGCCCATTTGGATACTGTATTCCCAGCCAGTATTAATTTGCAGGTGAAACAGGAAGCGGGAAAAATTATCGCGCCAGGTATCGGTGATAATTCACTGGGTGTCGCTGCATTGTTTGGCATCCTCTGGTCTTTGCGTGAGAGGAAAGTTGAGTTAAACCATGATGTCTGGCTTGTGGCTAATGTAGGCGAGGAGGGACTTGGCGACCTGTGCGGAATGCGCGGTGTGGTGGATCGCTTTGAATCTCATGTCATCGGTTATCTTGTCCTTGAAGGATTGGCACTTGGGCATGTCTATCATCGTGCCATCGGCGTGAGGCGTTACCGCATCACAGCTAAAACCGCGGGTGGACATTCGTGGGCAGATTATGGTCAACCGTCGGCGGTGCATGAACTGGCTGCGCTGGTCACCAAGTTGACCGCCATCCATCTGCCGCGCCAGCCGCGTACCACCATGAATGTTGGCACTTTTGGCGGCGGTACAGGAATCAACGTACTGGCATCTGAAGCAAAATGCGAACTGGATTTGCGCTCGGAAGACCCAAAGGCTCTTTTGAAACTAACTCAACAAGTGGAGAAGTTACTAAAAGAATCAGACCGCGAAGGCGTGAGGATCATGGCGGAGATCGTTGGCGAGCGTCCCGCTGGTGAAATCCCAGCCGATCATCCGCTGGTGGAATTGGCAATGAATAGTACACGCGAACAGGGGCTGAATGGAAACCTTACCATTGGTTCCACGGATGCCAATATTCCCCTGAGTCGTGGCATTCCCGCAGTAGTAATGGGGATCACCACGGGCGGAGGCGCGCACACTACAAATGAGTATGTTGATATTGAGCCAGTCGGGAAAGGGGTGAATGGGTTGGTGAGGTTTATTGAGTTGGCCGGGCGACAATGATCAGTTTCATTCACGATTTCAATGACTTCATTTGACTTCGGACAATATAAATCACCAATGCGGTATTGATCAGCGAACCAATGAAAACAACAGCACGGTGCGTGTCAATGAGAAAAATTTAATAGGCTGCGCCTGAACTGATTTGGAATAGAATGGGGATGAACCAAATTTCAGGCACAAGAGTTACTGCCATGAACGAGAATACGTCTGCCGGATAAAAATATCGGTCGTGCATTTTTGCAGCAGGAGGAAAAGCACGCAAAAATAGAAGCGGCTTGTCATCCGAGTATTTTGTCCGCGCGATCTTAAATATCATCAGGGCAGAGAGCAGGTCAAATGCTGTCAGGATGAGTTCGATGGCAGTGGCCGGATTGATCCACTTCACAAACAGGGTGGATAATTCGAGAACGTGCTGTCTGCCAGTCTCTGGATCCCATGCTGAGCCAGAAAGTTGTATCATTTTTGAATGAAGTTGAGATCGCCATTGGATAGGGAAAGCAATTGATACCGAAGAAATAGCATTAACACAAACAACACAACACTAAAAACCAGCAGCGGACGTTTGCTCATCTATCTTCCCTGGTTTTGCAACACTTTCTGGAAT
>JFJP01012113.1_pt1 | contig 67703 bp, 53 predicted proteins | sample 431651 | NCBI WGS metagenome assembly JFJP01 (sample SAMN02602958, study PRJNA72255) | Microbial mat metagenome, whole genome shotgun sequencing project. | biome: fresh water; feature: sink hole; material: water; isolation source: purple microbial (photo- and chemosynthetic) mats found in... | reverse complement strand
CGCCAGGGTGCGCTCTTTTTCATCCTTGCGGCCGGGTTTCAGACCAGCAACCAGTTCGCCCAGGTCTGCGTAGGGGGCGGGTGTCTCCTGGAAATATCCGACTGATTTGTAATATTGGAATTGGGCGTGATCGTCAGTGCTGATGCGATCGATCTGCGCCAGGGCTGTGCCTGTCCAGTAGGAATCGAAATCAACTGCCGAACCATAGGCGCCAGGTCTCAGCCAGTCTTTTTTGATAATGGGAGTCGGGTGTTTTAGGATCGGACCGGAGGTGACCACCATTTCAGAATCAACCACAGCTTGTTTTGGCTCTCTGACGCCGGTAATCTCAAAGTTGAAACGCGCTTTCATATCCGCAATGAACCTTTCCTGCACATCCGGGAAGATATCATAGGCATAAACTTGCTGGGCGAGGGCTTCGAGGTTGGTGCGTCCCTGAACGCCGCAAGCCAGGATGCCAACTGTTGTGGATTGGGGGAGAGCGAGATACTTCGCAGAAAGAGCAGATGCCGCGCCGGTGCGCATGGCAGTGATCCAGATGCAATCCATGATGGCATACGGAACGCCGGTTTCCACATCGTTCAAAATGAGGAGTCCCGTGATATAAGGCAATTCACGTTTGTAATTCTCCGGGTAACCGCTGACCCATTTGATGCCCGCTGAACCCATGGTTGGGATGTAAGCCGGCATGGCATGGATGAACGCATCGGGCATGGTGTGGATCCCAGGTTTGGGAGGCATCTCCACTTTTCCATTTCCCTTTTCCATGAAGGCTTTTTCAAGCAGTTCGATGATCTTCTGCATGGGCAGGTTGACTGTTTCCACGTCGGAACGTGATAAATATAGGACTTGCTGTTCAAGCATCGAGGGCTCCTTGTGCAATGATATACGGCTCATTATAAGACCAGCTTCCAAAACAATGAAAACAATCCACGGTTGTTGTCATTTAACCTGACACCAGAGGGTATCCAATTTGGGCTTTTCTCCCATGCGCTCCCAAAGCTCTTGAAGTGAGTTTTGACGTAAATTCCCCATTGCAGATGTGTAGGAAAATGTACAGGGTCGCAGGGACATATCAGCGCCGATAACCACGCTGGTATGTCCGCAGGTGCAAAGGGACAAGAATGTGATAGTAAGGTTCTTATACTCATTTCTCCATTGTTGGAGCTGTCGGTGGATCAAAGAGCGTTACCGCTTGATACGCGGTTATAAGCGCGAACAATCTGTGCTTAATGTCAGCCGCTTGATTGCTTTTGCAGGATCACATTTAGCATCTGGTCTTAATTTGGCGGATTTGATCGCATGGCATATTTTTGAAACTGCCGATTCTCTTCGATCCTGGCTACTCATCTCGTTTTACCAATTTTGGAACGACCACCGTCTAACTCACAACCTGGTTACCTTTTCTGCGCGCAGAAAAGGTTCTCCGCGCTCGGTATCCATCTCCATCATGCCTGTTACCAACAGCGGAAGGCTGGATCCCAGCAGGTTTTTTGTGGCACGATAGGCGTCCGGAAAGAGGATGGCATCCAGGGTACCGTGCAAGTCTTCAAGAGTGAGGAAGAGCATGGATTCGCCTTTGGCGGTGCGGCTGCGGTGTGAGGTTTGACGGATTCCTGCCACTGTGACCCTGCGGCCTACCCTTTCGACCGCTTCAAGGGTGGTAAGCGCGCCGGCTTGTACGATCTTATCCGCTACCAGTTCCAATGGATGTGCGTCCAGGCTGGCGCCAAGGATTTCCATCTGCGCCTGCACTTTTTGTTCCAGCGACCAATCTTCCCCTGCATCCACCCAACTGAATAAACTCATTTGTCCCGCCTGCCAGCCGCTCTGCAATCTTCTCAAGATGCCTGGGATGTTTCCAAAACCCTCAAAGGCGCCGACCCGCGCAAGGTTTACCGCCTCCTGCTCGCGCGGATCCGCCCGCGAGAGAAAATCGTCCAGGGATCCAAAAGGCGCCAACTGCAGGATGCGCTGAGTGGTTCGCCGTGTCAGGTCACGTACCTGCTCCAAGCCCATGTACAATGTTCCGTTTTGCACCTGAAAACTGGATCTGGAGAAATTGACATGCGGCGGACGGACGGTCAGCCCCATCCTTCGGGTTTCGCTGAGATATACCCGCTGGCTATAATATCCGCCCCAATTGGCAAGCACCGCCGCCATGAATTCAGCGGGAAAGTGCTCCTTGCACCAGGCAGAACGCCAGCTGACTTGCGCGTACGAAGCGGCATGGGCTTTTGGGAAGCCATAGCCCGCGAATGCCGCCATCATCTCCCAGACCCGTTCACCTGTTTCGACAGGTACGCCGCTCTTTGCCTGTGCCTGGGTCACAAACTTATTTTTCAGTTCCTGCATCTTTTTGCCAGGGTCAAAGTGACTCATTCCGCGGCGCAGCAGGTCTGCCTCCGCCAGGCTGAAGCCTGCCAGTTCATGTGCGATGCGCAGTACCTGCTCTTGATACAGGATCACACCGAAGGTATCATCCAATAACGGAGCCAGTGATGGATGTAGATGCCTGACTGCCTCCTCTCCCTTAAAACGACGTACGAACGCATCCTTTAACCCGCCGCTGAGAGGACCCGGCCGATATAGTGCCAAAGCTGCCATTATGTCATCCTCGCATTTGGCATGGATCTCACGCAAAGTGGCTCTCATACCCGGGCTTTCGATCTGGAAACAACCGATCGTTCCGCCGGACTCCACCCGTCGGGAGGTGGCAGGGTCATCGCCGGGTGTGGACTCTAGCACCGCCAGGCGATCTGTAAATTGTTCGGGCTGGCTTTCCTGAATGAATTGTGCCACATCACCGAGGACGGTCAGCCCGCGGATGCCTAGCAGGTCGATCTTAACTAATCCCAGCATCTCGACGGATTCCAGGTCCAATTGGGTGATGACCACACCCTTGCTGCTGGAACGCATAACAGGTACCAGGTCAGTCAGGATTCCGGGGGCAACGATCACGCCGCCTGGATGAACCGAAAGATGACGCGGCAATTTCAGGATGGCTTCGGCTTCATCAAAGATAATCCGCTTTGACGGGTGTGCGGTACGTAACTCTGCAAATGGAGAGGGTGGGTCTTGTCCCTTTTCGTTTTCCTCGAAGCGCGCCCAGAAAGAGTGTGGCAGCAGGTTTGCCATTTCGCGTGCCAGGCTGATGGGCAGACCATGTGCTTTTGCCACATCTGCCAGCGCCGAGCGGGGGCGATAGCGGTTGATGGTTCCAACCATCCCAACCCGCTCCGCTCCATAAGTTTCAAAGACATGCCTAATGACCAGATCCCTGCGCCGCGAACACAGGTCCGTATCAATGTCTGGCGGGGTGCTGCGGGCGGGGTTGAGGAAACGTTCGAAGTATAGATTTAGACGCAACGGATCGGGACTGGTGATGCCGAGGCAGTGCGCCACCAGCGAGGATGCCGCGGAGCCACGCGACGAAAATGGCACGCCGGTTTCCCTGGCAAAGTTCAGGATGTCCTCGACGATCAGGAAGATCGGCTCAAACCGCATGCGGGCGATGACCTGCAGTTCGTGGTCGAGACGCTCTTGAATTTCAGGGGTGATCTCACCATAAAAGGTGAGTGCTCCTGCAAGTGCCTTGCGGCGTAAATGCTCCGCAGCAGAGACTCCTTCCGGCAGCGGGACGGTGGGCATACGCGGTATGCCGATTGGCAGGTCGAATTTACAGCGTTCCGCGATCTCATGTGCGGCGGATAGTGCATCGGGAAAATTGGCAAAGCGGCGTTCCATCTCCTGCGGACTTGGGAAGTGCAACCCCGATTTTACGGATAGGGAATTAACGGTTTTATTGAGGCGAATTGCAGTCAGGGTACGCTGCAAGGCGGCTTGTTCTGGTTTGAGATAGTAGATGGGATGGACGGCGACAGCGCGCACAAAGTCAGGAACGTCTTTTGACGGGTCTTGCAAGGCGAAAAACAACCGATCGCTGAAAAGTTCCTGCAACGATCGGGGATTCCCCGAAAGCGCGATCAAGTCTTTGGAGTGGGAAGCGAGCAGATCAAACGAAAGCGGTGAATCATGCAGGGCAATGGCACTGCTCAGCCGGCAGAGATTTGACCACCCCTCGCAGCTGGTTGCCAGTATGTGCAGGGGCATTCCTTCGAAGTCCACTTCCAAACCGAGGATGGGCTGGATTTCAGCCCGCTTGCAAGCCGTGGCAAATTCCAGCACGCCTGTCAGCAGGTTGTGGTCGGTAAGGCCTAGTGCAGTCATGCCGTAACCCTGCGCAGTCTGCACAAGTTCTGCAGGGGTGGCGAGACCTTCCTGCAGTGAGTAAGCCGAATGGCTGGTGAGGTGGATGACCATTGCAGAATTGTATTCGAAAATACGTTTTCAATTTAAAAATCATGCTCCCATATTTGGTATGGGGGCATGATTTTTGGACTTTTGTTTATTGTGGTCTCAACTGGGCTCGAACCAGTGACCTTTCGGATGTGAACCGAATGTTCTAACCAACTGAACTATGAGACCTCTTGTGTGTGGACTATGCGCTCGATCCAACTGAGTTATGCACCTGAAGAAGCGACCGCGATTATAGTATAGGCTTTCCACTTTTGCAAGCATTTAAGGAGGTGGCAAATAATCCCAAGGGTTTACTTTCCAGGTTGCGGTCATGATCTCAAAATGCAGGTGCGGACCGGAGGAGCGGCCTGTGCTGCCGACTGCGCCAATGCCTTCACCCTGGCCAACACTCTGACCGCAACCACGGTAGATCGCACTGAGGTGTGCGTACAAAGACTGGAATCCATTGCCGTGATCGATCATCACCATATTCCCATAACCGTAATCATTCCAACCGGAATAAACGACCACACCTGCGTCTGTGGCATACACGCCCTCGCCTTCACTGCCTGCCAGGTCAATGCCGCGATGATTGGTTTTCTCGGAATAATCAAAACCTGAAAGAAAATGTTTATTGGTCGGATAGACGTAGGTTCCATAGCCCACTGCGCCGCCGCTGACAGGGTCACAGGCGCCCTGTCCAAGCACACGGGCTGAGGCGGGATTTTCACGGGTCACACCAAGCGGCGCGCTCCAGTTGACAAACTCTCTTGAGCCGTTGGGGATGATCAGCCAGGTGCCGGTTTTAATATTTGCGTTGTTGTAGTCACCAACCGTATTGGAGTCAATATGATTGCCGGGAAATTCAATCACATCCGCAGCAGTCACTCCGTAGAATTCAGCCCATTCCCCAAATGGGATTCCGCCCAGCCATTCCCAGTAAACACCATTCACTGGCAGAATGGCCAACTCCTGACCGGGTTTCAACGAATGTGGGTCATCCAGCAGGATGTTGTAGTTACCCCAAAGAATCGTTTGCGGTTCAAGCCCGAATTTATCCCCGATGCCGAAGACTGTATCGCCATCCTGAACGGTGTACATTGATATTTCCTGGCGGGGACGGGAAGGGACGTTAGTGTGAAGCTGGGCTGCGCGCGCAATCCCGGAAATAATGGGTATGTCCAGCGATGGGATCGAGTTGATGTCCACCTCAATGGTTGGGACGGGATTTGAACCCTGTGTGGTGTTTCCTGACGGCTGGCGAGGTGTCTGACGATAATAGGCTTGTGCAAGCAGGATCACGACCAGGATAGCCGCAATCGAAAACAGGTTTGTGCCAATCCGCATCAGGGACTCGCCCAAGCCCATTTGAATAAGGTTGTTCATCCAACGGACGATCAAGCCGGGTTTTCTGGGTAAGGATGGAGAGGCATTTGTCCCATTTTTATCTTTATCCGATCCGCTTGGACCGGATGCTGATTCATCAAAATTATTTTGCATGTTGTTCATCATAACACGGGCAAAAAATCAAAGTCAAGCTGCATATTAAACGCTAATCCTGTGTTAACCCGTGGTCTGGCGGATGATCGGACGAAAGACTTGAATCCCGCCGATCACCGCCAGCGAAATAAATCCACATATCAGAGTGGTGGTGGCCAGGCTGAATTCCTGTGTCATCCAGCCGATTAGCAGGCTTCCAAATGGAGTGACGCCCTGCACAGCCCAAAGGTAAATGCTGAATACACGCCCGCGCAGATCATCTGGAACCTGGGTTTGAACCAAAGTATTCATCGTCGCGAGTTGAGTCACAGAGCCCCAACCCATGAGTGCAATAATAACGACGGCAATCCATAACGAGCTTGAAAGGGGGATGGCGATCATGCCGAAAATGAAAGCCGCTTCTCCCAGCAGGAGACGCAATCCGCGCCGTCGTTCACTGTTATTCATAGCAATCGAAAAAGCCGCGATCAATGCGCCTGCTCCCTGTGCTGTATATAAAAAGCTATTTCGCATATCCACTATCGCTTTTGTGTCGCCAGCCTGTCCGAGCAGGTCCTTGGAGATGACAGGCAATTGCTGAACAATGGGAAAGCCGAAGATGCCCAATGTGGCGGCGATCACGATAAGCATTCCAACAGCGGGTGTGTTGAAAAGGTAATGGGTTCCCTCGCGTAGTTCGGTCATGATGGAGCGTGTTCGCGGTTTGAGAGGCGTCTTGTAGCGGGTGTGAACAAAAAACAAGCCAGTAACAATGGCTACAAAGCTAAAGCTGTTCAGCAGGAAAACCCAACCTTCGCTGTTATTTGGAAAAAGCAAAAACACAGGTACGATCAGGGAGGGTCCCAGAACGCGGGAGATATTGAATGCGGTGGACTGCAAGGCGATGGCATTGGGCAGGGATTCTCGGCCCACCAATTCGATCAGCATGGACTGACGCGCGGTGATCTCGAATGCAGAAGCGATGCCCAGGATCAGGGAAATGGCAAGAATGTGTTCAATTTGGATCCGCCCACTCAGGGTCAGGTATGCGAGGGCAAAAGTATCCAACATCATTACGGTTTGCAGGACAATGATGGCTTTCCGTTTGTCCACATGTTCGATCAACACGCCGCCGGGAATGGCGAGGAAAAAGGTGGGAAGCGAAACCGCAAAGCCGATCAATCCCAGATCAAAGGGACGTCCGCTGAGTCGATATGCCAGCAGGGGCAGTGCTGTGTTTTGCATGGACGTGCCAATAAGTGAAAGCAGGTGTCCAACCCAGAAGATGGCAAAATCACGTGATTCAAGTGCGGGGAAACGACGGGTAAGTGAGTTCATCAGGGGGAGCTTGTGGAATGCCGAAATCGAAAGGCATTTTCCATTCGTTTATTACTCCAGTGGCATAATTAATTCAGGTCGGTCGTTCATGGGGGTGTTGACCAGGGTTGAAACAGGGTATGCAGACATCCTGTCAGCCGCGAGAGGTCGAATGAGGTGAAGCAGGGCTTCACCTTTTTGGGGTGCAGGATCCAGCCAGGCGGCAAAATTCTCTTTTTCCAAGATCACGGGCATACGATTGTGCAGGTTGGACATCAGTTCATTGGGTGCAGTGGTAATGATGGTGCAGGTGCGGAGTGTGTTCCCTTCGGGTGAATGCCATTCATCCCATAAACCCGCGAAGGCAAATGGCTGGCGGTCTTTCATATGGATGTAGTACGGCGTTTTTGTTTTCTGCCCGGTCTGCGCCTGCCACTCGTAAAAGCCATCGGCCGGAATGAGACAGCGTTTGTACTTAAATGCCCCGCGAAAGGAAGGTTTCTCGGCGACAGTTTCACCACGCGCATTGATGAGTTTGTTTGCGATGGAAGGGTCTTTTGCCCAGGACGGGATCAAGCCCCACAGGAAAAAATCCGCCTGGCCTTTTTTATCGTTGGGAATGGCGAGGACAGGTTGTGAAGGGGATATGTTATAACGAGGCGCAAAGCGGGAGGGAAAGATGAAATTTCCAAAAACTTCCAACAATTTTGCAGGGTCAATGGTAAGTGTAAATCGTCCGCACATGAGGTCTCCTAAAAACCTGTCACTTCCCAGGTAACGGGAAATAAAATGTTGTACCTTTTCCCAGTTCTGATTCCAACCCGATGCTCCCCTTGTGGACTTCTGTACATTATTAGCATCAATTTGTCCACGTACCAAGCCATTGCGTCTTGCACAAGTACAGTGAAAAGCGGATCACCTGGTGGATTCATTAAAAGCCCAATGCGCGAAAGCTGTAATTGGTCATTCAATAGTGCCTGCATTATCAGGGTTGCATGCTCGATGCGTTAATATCATCCTAAAATTTTTGGATATTTCCAGCCAGGGCATCTTTTTCCAGAAATGTCCACTCACTTTTTCAGCCTGCGCGCATCCCCCATTCGCACGGTGACTCCAATCGAATCCAAGTGCTCCAGCAAAGCTTGCGCGTATTTTCGGGTTGTACTCATCGAATCCCGTGCCTCCGCCAGGGTGATTTCCCCGTTTGCCTCGATCGCAGTCCGGATTTTTGACACCAGGGTGTCGTAATCTTTTTTACGGAAAAGCACATCCTGCGCGACAGCTGTAAGTTCGCCGAGTTCAATCAGCGCGTTGACCACCTCCTCGCCCGCTTCGGTCTGGCATTCCTTGAGACTTGGAGTGGCATAAGGATTCTTTTCGAACATTTGCAGCAAGTCCTTCGCCTTAACCTGGTCTGGTCCGTTTAACTTAATCTCATGCCCGGGCTTGGCGAGCCAGATGGAGTGATCAGTGATGGTATGTTCCGCGATCAGACGGTTTATGATGACGTTGAATACGCGGGGTATAAGTTTCAGTTTGCTCTTTAATTCTTCGCGAGGGATACCGCGTCGCAGAGGGTACTGCAAATGGTGTGTCTCAATGGTTTGTAAAATTTTCCCACTTAAGGTGTTCCAGTGAGGCAGGGCAATGGCAAGAGTGCTGCTTGTACATGTCCGGGCGCCATCCTCTAAAAGGATAAGTTGTCCATTGGTGATCAATTCCTGAAGAGCGGTTTCTGCTGCAGACGATTCCAGGCGCGATTTTGTGACCATCTCTTTCAGGGGTGCGGTGTTCAATGCCAGTGCTGCTTCAAATAGGATATCTGCTGGTGAGCCTTGCGCCAGCGATTCAAGGGATCTAAGTGTGTCTTCATTGAAGCGTTTGTGCCTGCCTTTTGGCTGATGGTCTACTATGATGCCGCCGCCGAGCGTTTCGCTGGGAGACGGTCGGCGCAGGATATATTTGTCGCCGCGGACCGTGACAACGGGGTCACGCAGTTCAAGTTGAATCCAGCCCTCTTTGCCAGGCAGGAGTTCCTCAGTTCCCAGCAGGCGCAGGTTTGCAATGGTTTCACTGGCACCCACAAAAAACTTGACTTCGTCGCCATGCTTGATCGCTGCCGATGCATCTTTGAGCAGGCGAAAACGCGCGTCCAACCTGCGGGTAGGTTGGTATTGATTTGGGTGGACAACTACTTCACCGCGTTGAATCAACTCAGTGTTGATGCCCGAAATATTCACAGCTGTCCGAGAGCCCAGTGCGGCGCTCTCCTCTTTTTTCTTATGCGTTTGCAAGCCCCTAATCCTGCCCTTCATTCCGCCCGGCAAAATCTCCACTTCATCTCCGACAGAGAAATGCCCGTCACTGAGTGTACCTGTGACCACCGTGCCGAAGCCACTCATGCTGAAGACCCGGTCAATTGGCAGGCGTGGACGATTCAAGTCTAGCCGCTCCGGCTTTTCCGCCAAAATTTTTCCGAGAGTATCCAGGAGTGCATCCAATCCCGTTCTGGTCCTGGCAGAAACACGCACAATAGGCGCGTTACGCAGAGTGGTTTCGCTGATAGCAGCGTGGATGTCCATTTCCAGCAGGTCGAGCCATTCAAGGTCGGGGGCAAGGTCGATCTTGGTCAGCACGATCACGCCACTGGGGATTTGTAATAGGTCCAATATTGCCAGGTGTTCCTTTGTCTGAGGCATTACGCCTTCGTCTGCGGCAATGACCAGCAGCGCCGCGTCAATGCCGCCAATGCCAGAAAGCATATTTTCAATGAAATCACGATGACCCGGGACGTCCACAATACCGACCTCTTCGCCATTGGGCAGTATCATCCAGCCAAAGCCGAGTTCGATGGTCATCTCGCGAGCCTGCTCCTCCTTAAGACGGTCAGGGTGCGTGCCTGTCAGAGCTGCAATGAGTGTGGATTTTCCGTGATCTACATGACCTGCTGTGCCGATAACTCGCATGATGCTTCCTGAATTTATTTTGTTGTTTTCTTGCCGTGACCCATGATGCGTTGATAAGAGGTCATCCACTCATGTACTGAATTCATAATTTCCTGAAGGTCCTTTTCTGTCGCGTCGGTGATCTGGTGCAGTTGGTCCTGCAAAACCTGTGTAATGTCATTCAAAGGCGAGATGCGTTCATCCGTTTTTGTCAGGTCTTTGCGTATATCGCGGAATGACTCTTCATTGGAAAGGCTGTAACCCATCCAGCGTTTTTGGTCATCCACTTTGAAGCTGACCCATTCCTGCCGCAAACGATCTTCGGCCAGACGCTGCATTTCGGTTACTTCATTGATGCGGCGTTCGAGTTTTGTGTTTAGTTCGAGGTAGGTTTCCTGAGCTTTTTTTGCGCCACGCAGTGCATCATCCAGCCGTTGGATGTGACCATCGAGCCCGGCTGATTCTTTTTGGAATGTCTCAAATTTTTCCTTCCAATCCTTCCAGGCGCGGTCACGGGCAATTTGAGCGATGGTTTGTTGTTCAAGAAAGGCTGTTTGTGCCTGTTTACGTTCCAGTTCAGAGGCGATGAGGTCCTTGAAACGGTTTTCAACATTGCGCACACTGTCAGCGGTCATGGTGTATTTATCGCGGTTCTCATCCACACGTTTCCGGATGGCAACCAGTTCTCCCTGAATGTCGGTAATTTGCTTCAGGTCATTCTTGCGGGTTTCATCCATTGCTTTCAGGGAATGAAGCACATCTTCATTCGAACGTGCAGCCTGGTCAACGTGTGTCTTGAAGTCGCTGATATTTGTCAAAATGCGCTGGATTTCATTTGTGCGCTCTTTGAGTTCCCTTTTCATTTCCTGGAGGCTGGCGGTGGTGGTGGTTTTAAGCTGTGAGAGGGTTTTTTGTATCTCGATAAACTCAGGTCGAAATTGTTTGGCAATCTCATGCTCGGCATGGGTATGAACCTTGTCATTTTCCTCGATCATTTTGATGATGTCGGTTCGCTGTTTTCCCAACATTGTCTCGTATTGATCCACTCGTTTGGTGACAGGTGTTAATTCTGCAATTTGCTTTCCAAGCGGTTTAATCTGTTTGGAAACGACACTGACCGAGGATTCAAAGGAATTTAAACGCTCGCTTAATGCAGCAAGGATCTCCTTATTTTCACGTTGTTGTTTATCCAGAAATTCGAGTTGTTTGATAATTTGTTCAAATTCCATTTTATATCTCCGATTTTTATTGAGGAACAAACCACATTACTGGTGTACCGTGGAAAAAACTCCAAAGCATAAAGCATATCACCCCTTCGGGGCTTTGGACTGTGTAAGACGAATTAAATTATACATGATTGCTGATGGCTCATACCGGTTTTGCATAACCCTACTGGCCAAGGTGCTCAAACAGGGCAGGCAGGTTAATGATAAAAGGCTGAAGGACTTGGGGAAACATGCCCAAAATAAACAATCCGATCACGCCCACGCCAAGCATGGCTGCCTGCACCCAGGATTCGTTCCACTCCCAGGATTTGTTTTCCTTTGCCATGACGAATACTGCCATGGTTCGGAGCGCCGCTATCAGTAATCCCAGCAGTCCCACAAAAACCCAGAAGGCAGTTGCCAGCGACTGTCTCGCCAATTCCTGCCACAATGCGAGTCGTGGTGGAAAACCTGCAAGTAAAGGAAAGCCTGTCATGGAAAGGTGCGCCAGAATCAGAGCGCCAACTGCGATGGGATAACTACGTGCCAAACCCTGAACTTCATTAAAACGGAGGGTGTAGGCTTTGCGTTTTATGATGGATAGCGCCAAAGCCCAGACCGCCAATTCAAGGCCGCGCGGGATGAGCAGCAGGAATGTGATGTTCACGACTTCCAATGATCCTAATCCCAACGCCAGCACGAACAACCCAGTCTCGACGATGGCGGCGTAACCCATAATACGGCCAATATGTTTTTGTTGAGATGCGAATAATCCGCCGCTAACCACCATGATGACCCCTGCAAATTGAATGGTGTAAGAAAGCTGCGGCGAAGTACGTAACCAAGTGTAACGGTCCAAAAATCCGAGTGCAAAAATGGCTGTGAAGGTAGGCAGTGCCCAGAGTAGAAAACCTGTCACGTAGGGCGAGGCTTCCTCCATTAACATGGGTATCCAGTTGTAAAGGGGAAAGATGCCTAACAGGAAGGCAAACCCCAGTCCGAGGATGGTGCCAGCCTGAATCGTTGAACCAAGGTCGCCTGGACTGGCCTCCACACCTGCAAGCATCCACCCAGAAAAAAGAATGAATGGCATGGCGATGGTCTGATAGATCAGAAAACGAATCGCGCCCTTTCCTGGTTTTTGATAAAGCGGAACAAGCAATGGAATCACCAGCATTGCCGCCATAACCAGCAGGAGTGCGGCAAATAGGAATGGCTCAACGGCTATCGAGGCGGTTAATAGTGCGACAATCATTAATCCGAGCGAAACAAATCGGTTGGCTGAACCTGATGCTTCTGTGCCGAAGAACCATAACGCTGCCAGGCCATAAATGATGGCGATCAGAGGGCCATCTGCTGTGTTTAGCGAAAAACTTCGTCCAAAGAATTGAACAGAGGATGATATCTTTATGGAGATCGAACCGAGCAAAAGCGCTGTGTCAATGGGGAAGATCAGCGCAGTGAGTGCAAGCGCCATTGATATAGCGCCCCCGATCAATGGTGAAAAGCGTCTGTGAAGGAAAAATAGAATTAAGAACCCCGACAGAAAAGGGGTCAATATCCAGATCAATGGGGCATTCATAGTTCATCCTCCATTTCAGCTGGCATTGTCCCGGCAATCAATAAATAGGATCCTGTGATGCCCATCCCCAAATTAGTGGCAGCCAGCAAGCCTGTTACAAGGATCGAGCTTTCGATCGCTGCATACAAAACTTCAAAACCTGTCAATATGGTGAGTAGACCGAGGATTACATTTAATGTGTCGGATGTCAATCCAAGGTGCACTGCTCCCAGACCAATCAGCAGCAAGCTTCCCGCGATCACAGGGTAACCAAGTCCCGGAATTGCCGATTCGATACGCGGCGTTGCTCCTGCCGTACCCATTGCTACAATAAAAATTAGCACCAGTTGAAAAAGTCGACCTCTCGGTAAGGCAGATTCCCCTTTCTTATATTCCTCTGCGGTTGACAACCCGAGGCAGGTCATGCCAAGTGCGGCAACGACCATCCAGCCGGTAATTAATTTTGCTGAACCCATTACAAAAGGAAGGTGTCGTGTTACCAGCCAGAATGCTGCGACATATTGCACGGCCAGTGCACCAAGGCTGATGCGCCAATCGAGATTTCCCAATATGGCAGTAGAGGTTATCAGGATCAATCCCACTGCTATCCACGGAGTAATATCAATGAACATTTTAGGGAGTCCCCTGTGTCAGGAATGAAACAAAGAGAATCAAAATGAGCAGTGTCCACATAACGCCGCCTTCTCCTTCGAGAGTAACGGTTATGGCATTGCTAATTCTTCCCAGCAGGCGGTAGATAACCCAAAAACCGCCATATACAGTGCCCAGGCCTGATGTTGTGGCGTTAACCCAATGCGCGCGAACCGGGTTGAGGACGCGCAAACGCGGTGTAGCCCAAATCAACCCGAAGGCTATAAGTGAAGTGATCAAAGCTTGCAGCCATGCGCCGACCTGGAGGGCGCCATCCCATCCCATCAAGCCTAAAAGGAGTTGGAAAAATACCAGCAGGATAATTCCGGCGGGATAAATTTTATTTGCCCAGCCCGGCTGCGATTCAAGAGCTATGCGTCCTGCTGAACGAAGTGCCTGGCGCGCAAAACCGGCCATGAGCAGGGCTTGCGCCACAACAACAAACGGCATGAAGAAGCCGAGGTTTCCGAGCCACGCACTGGCGGTCAGTGAAAAAGGCAGAGATGAAAGACTCCACACGCCGACCAGCAATGCATAATCAACCCATACCAGTTGCGCTGCCGCCAGGAATAGCGCGCCTCCAATCAAGACCAGCGCGCATCCCCAAGCCACTACGCCAAGTGGGTTGCCGCTCAATGCTGAAATAATTGATAGCGCAGCTAAACTGATGACCCAGTGCGGGCGTCCTGTTAATTCGTCAGGGGCGCGCAACCACATCCAACCACCATAAAGCGCGGCGACGACAGCAAGACCCGTTAAAAATGGAGTAAGCGTAGAGGTTAAGCTTCCGGCTGGGATATGTGCCAATAATACGAGACTAGCCACGGCCGAAACCAATCGAAGCGATGTGCCAAAGCCGCGCCTCAGCGTAGACTCAGATGAATAGGGTAAGTGAAGGGGCAGCACGCCCAGGCGCAGTCCAGCTGCTGCGATCAGGAATAAACCCGAGTCAGGTGCGATGGATTGGAAATCAAATATGTTTCCCCTTGCTGTGCTTAAGATATTCGCCCACAATAAGAGGCCGCTGCCAATCGCACGCGATGAGAAGGCGATCACAACTTTTTCGTTGTTAGCGGGGCCGTTAACAGATCGTAATTGAGTGACAAGTTCGGTTAGATCCAGTGCGCTCCAGACCAGCAACAATGTGAGGGGATTATCCGCCGTAACTGCCAGTAGTCCGATCCCACCCAGGGCAAGTGTGCCTGCCCATGTAAAGGAATTTGTGATGGCAGAACGGGTAATGGCAGTGAGTAGGACCGTTAAGGTGAGGGCGGTAATGCTCAAAGAAAAGGGCAGGGCCAGCCGGTCTGCATGAAATAAGATCGGGATCGTGAATACAGTGTGTGGTTGCCAAGCAGGCAGGGTTAGGTTGAACGGAATTTGAGTGAACCAGGTGAATACACTGACCAGCGCCAGTGATGCACCACCCACTGCCACAAGCCATGCATAACGTGCGTTTGGTTGGAGAACTTGTAATACAATCAATGCCAGCGCAGTGACAAAAAGGAGGAGACAGGAAATTAAGATCAACATGGGATAAACAATTGTATCAGTTTTATTGCTGTGCTACTTTGGCTTTTTGCTTTTGGTACAATCACGGTTATGATTTTCCGACAACACAATCCCACGATACTAAAAATGATCTTTGGGGCTTTGACTGCCTTGTTGATCGTTTCCTGTACTTCTGCCCCGAACCCAAAACCTGATTTAGCGCCACAAGAAGTATCGTCGATTGTAACCCTGACACCTTTCCAACCCCAGCTCGAAATTCCTGTAAACCCCGCACTTAAGCCGGCGACACCCCAGGTTAGGCCGACGTATACTCCCTACTCGACAAAATATGTTGTAGCTGAAAATTTACCCACGCCTGTCCTCGTCATTCCAACCCCAGACGGAGAAGTGCCGGATTTCAGTCTGCTCAATATAAATAATCCACTGACAGGCTTGCCCGTCAGTGATCCCTCCCTGCTTGACCGCAGGCCCATGGTCATTAAAGTTGCCAATTCGCCGGATTATATTCGCCCACAATCCGGGTTGACTCTGGCTGATGTGGTCTATGAATATTACATTGAGTGGGGAGATACACGCTTTATTGCTGTCATGTACGGAAATGATTCGCCGATGGTGGGCCCTGTGCGTTCAGGACGTTATTTTGATGAACATGTTGCACGCATGTACAACGCTTTCCTTGTGTTTAAATTCGCCGACCCGCGTGAGTATTCCTACCTGTTGGAGTCCACTTTGAATGAGTTTTTAGTGGTCCCTGGTAATGGCTCCTGCCCGCCATTTATGCTTGGCCCTGAAAAACGTGATGATTATAATAATTTCTTTTTTAATACCACCAGGTGGGCAAAATGTATTGCCGCGCGAGGAGTGGATAATTCAAAGCAAACCTTGCGAGGTGGTTTTTTTACTGAACATGTGGCGGAGGGCATAGTGGATGCCACCCGTATTTACTCCTTATTCTCGAAATACAGTTATAACTACTGGGGCTACGATGCCACCATTCATAAGTATTTCCGTTATCAGGAAGCCAATGACTTGGTTGGTAAAAAGGTGGAAGCTTACATTCCTCTTACTGATGCGCAGACAGGATTGCCTGTGACAGCGGATAATGTGGTTGTATTATTTGTGCCGCACACCTTTGAAAATCAATATGATGCCCATGATGAGGTCTACCACATTGATCTGGTGGATTCCGGGACTGCTTATGTGTTTCGTGACGGTCTGGCAATCCCTGCCATTTGGAACCGTACTGATGAAAATCAACCCCTGCTGCTGACTTCTCTGACAGGGAATCCCATCTATCTACGCCCAGGACAAACATTCTATGAAGTAATGGGCGTCACCTCCACTTACACTCAAAGCGGCACAGACTGGCGTTTTGTTTTCCAAACCCCTTAATTTATTTGTGTTCTTCGTGGTTTCATCGGTACAACATACAATAATGGATTAAAATGTATTGCAGGAGTTTCCATGACCTTTGACCCGGTTTTTCTTAGCAGTCTTACCCTCGTGCTGACAGCGTTTGGCGGCGCATTCCTTGCCGCATTGTGGATCAGTCTGGTTGTGTGGACATACCGCGATATTCGCGCTCGTGCGCGTGATCCGTTGGTTCAAATGTTGGCAGCTTTGCTTGTGGCAGTCTTGAATTTTCCTGGCGTTCTTGTTTATCTAATTTTGCGCCCGCCGCGCACTTTGGAAGAGGAATATCAACGCACCCTCGAAGAGGAAGCCTTGCTTCAGGCGCTGGAAGACCTTCCTCTTTGCCCAGGTTGTGAACGACGTGTGAAGGAAGAATGGCAGGTCTGTCCAAATTGTCATACCAAACTAAAGAAAACCTGCAGCCATTGTGCGAAGTATATGGAACTTCCCTGGAATATTTGTCCGTTCTGTGGGACGCCTGCGCCCGGAATGCGCCTGGAATCCTCCAGCCTGGACGATGCCTTGCGGGGTTTGAAAATGGACGATGAACAATCAGATGTAAAAGTTGATCCTTCGTCCTGATAACAGGCGAAAGGCGGATCCTTTTGAAGGAAAACCATGAAAATTGATTCCATTACACTGCATCACTTGTGTATGCCACTTGTCGCCCCGTTTGAAACTTCGTTCGGACGAGAGGTAGACCGTGAATGTGTTTTGATCGAAATTAAATCCGAAGGAATTACGGGATATGGCGAGTGTGTTGCCACCCGTGACCCTGGCTATAACTACGAAACCACCGGCACGGCCATTCATATTCTTAAGGATTTCATTATCCCGATAATGCTTGGCAGGGATGTTAAAGATGCCATGGATTTTCAAACTCTTGTCTCTGGTATTCGTGGTCATTATCTGGCGAAAGCTGGCGTGGAAATGGCACTCTGGGATCTGCTTGGAAAGCGTGAGAATAAATCCCTGCGAGATTTGCTGGGTGGTGTGCGGGAAAAAATTGAAGTGGGGGTATCGGTTGGAATTCAGGAATCAGCGCAGAGTTTGCTTCGAACTGTGGCGGGCTATGTTAGCCAGGGCTATGCACGGGTTAAGATCAAGATCAAACCGGGCAGGGATGTCGAAGATGCATCTGCGGTCCGCAGTGAATTTCCAAACCTGCGCCTGCAAGTGGATGCAAATTCGGCTTATTCCCTGGATGATATAAAAATCCTTAAACCGCTTGATATGTTAAATTTACTACTGATCGAACAACCTTTATTTGAAGATGATATCTGGGATCATCATAAATTACAGGAACAATTTGAAACACCGATCTGCCTTGATGAGAGTATTGTCTCGCCGCGCCATGCCCGTTATGCGATCGAGATGGATGCCTGCCGTGTGATCAATATCAAGGCGGGCAGGCTTGGTGGATTAAGTCAGGCGGTGATGGTACATGATCTTTGCAGGAAAGTCTCGATGCCGGTCTGGTGTGGAGGCATGTTGGAAACAGGCATTGGGCGTGCATCGAATGTGGCACTGGCCTCGCTGCCAAACTTTGTTCTGCCTGGCGATATTTCCGCTTCAGATCGTTATTATGTACGTGATATCACCAATGAGTGTTTTGTGTTGAATTCAGATTCAACCATGGATGTTCCGCGCGGGGCAGGACTTGGTGTAACCATTGATGAAAAAGCGTTGAAGGACTATTCCCTTAACAAGATCAACACGTAAAAATGGAACTTCCAGGTGACTGGAAGAGAATGTCATTTGTTGCAACTCCATTGTCAAAAAATTCTGTATTGAAGTTATTTTGATTTAACAGGTACAATCTTCATATAATGCGGTGCAAAGCTGCCCGCATTATATTTTTAACTTGCCACCTATTTTTTATATTTACCCTTGTGCAAAAAATGCCTATTCATAACACTCAGAAATCAAAACAATGCAGACATAAGATCACCCGTTTTGGTTTTATTCTTATCAACATTCTTTCCCTCGTGGCGTGTCAGCCTTCCTTGTGGGGCGCACCTCCTCCGCCCCCCACGTTTACGATCCCGACAGCCTCTGCTACTTCCCCGTCCATTGTTTTGACAACTGTGGAAATCCCAACGCTTGCCCCGACCATCACACCCATGCCTCCCATTGAAGTGCCAACCCCGGTTGTGCTGAATGCCGCGCAGATCTGGGCGAGTCCAGCGATCCCGCTCGCTTTGCGTGAAAAATTCCAAAATTGGGGCTTCCAGATATTAGCCACCGAACAGGCATCTGCAAATTTATACATTGATGTGGCGCAGACTGCCGCAGGTGCAAAGCACGTTTCCACCTGGGCCTACGCACTTGTTGCGCCCTTCCCGACTTTGATCGATGATGTCGCGTCGCAGGAATTGCTTGCTGCATGGAGCGGTTCCTCCTTCGGACCTTTTTTGGGGATTCCTCTTCTGATGGAAGAAGCCACTCTTGCAACGTTTACCTCGCTGTGGGGGCCTCCCGTGGATGGTGCTGTTCAAGTCGTTGCGGCAGATTACCTGCTGGATACTGCGTGGAATCAAATGCCTTCATGGGCGATTATTCCTTTTGAACAGATCGAACCAAGATGGAAAGTGATGACGATCGATGGACAATCGCCGATTCAAAAGAAATTTGACCCAATTGTTTATCCATTGACCGTCAATTACCGTTTGATGTGTGTTGATTCCTGCCAGGTGCCCGGTGAAATGGATTTTTCCTTCCAAAATCGTGACCCTGAAAAAATGGCAACCGTGATCATGACAGGTGTCACCGCGATGGTACGCGCCACTGCAAAAACAATGAATTCAAAAGGAATTACGTATCCAGGTGAAGGGATACGTGACTTGCTGCGTGAGGCAGATGTTACTCATATCAACAATGAAGTCCCTTTTTTTACCGGCTGTCCACAGCCCGACCCGAATCAATCTGATCAGGTATTTTGCAGCGCTCCCCGTTACATTGAATTGCTGATCGATATGGGGACGGATGTGATCGAACTATCTGGTGATCATTTTGCTGACTACAATGATGTTGCCATGTACGAAACGCTTGAAATTTACAAGGAATATAATCTCCCGTATTATGGTGGTGGTTACAACCTGGAGGATGGACGCAAGCCGCTGTTAATGGATGTGAAAGGGAATAAGATCATGTTTATCGGTTGTAATTACAAAACCATTTATGCCAGCGCCACAGACACTGTGCCGGGTGCTGTTCCTTGCGATTTCAAATACATGACTGACCAGATCAAATATTACCGCTCACAAGGCTATATGCCGATCTCCACCTTTCAATACCACGAATTCGACTCGCTCGCAGCCCGTCCCCAGCAGTTGGTGGATTTCCGCAGGATGGCAGATGCGGGTGCGTTGATCGTAAGCGGCAGCCAGGCACATGTGCCACAAGTGATGGAGTTTTACAACGGTGCGTTTGTACATTACGGATTGGGAAATTTATTTTTTGACCAGATAGCAAAACGTGGTCCGCACCTGACCGAGAATGAATTCATTGACCGTCATGTTTTTTACGATGGACATTACCTGGGCGTGGAATTGTTCACCATGAAACTGATCGATTATGCCCGTCCGCGATACATGACGCCTATCGAGCGTAAAAAACTTTTAACGATGTATTTTAATGAAAGCGGTTGGAACTTTCAGCAGGCAGAAAGGTAAGTATTCCCACAGGTGTCAGACATTTTTTTGCTGGGGTATACTTTACAAATCTTATGCGAACCAAATTACCCAAAATAACCCTGATTATTTTTTTGATACTGGTTTTCTTCGTTATTTCCTCCTTTCGATTTCAACCGCCAATTATCCGGCATATTTTTCTCTCTCCCGCCCCAACATACGATCCATTGGTTGAGCCGCCGCTTCCTGCCAACCCGACTGAATTGGATCTGGGAGAAAATCTCTATTGGCACTGGTGCATGACCTGTCATGGTGACAAGGGCCAGGGATTAACTGACGAGTTCCGCGGCATCTGGGAACCAGAACATCAAAATTGTTGGGCGAGGGGTTGTCATACCGGACGGCGTGATGATCTGGGATTCCCCATCCCGACCATTGTCCCTGCGGTTGTGAGCAAGGATCACCTGGTGCAGTTCCCTTCCATTCAAAGTTTTGCCGATTTCCTCAAAGCCACTCATCCACCGCAAAGCCCGGGAATTTTGGAGAACGAAGAATATCAAGCCATCGCCCTTTTTGTTTTTTCAATGAATGGAAGATCACCTGATACTGTTACCCCAATAACAACCAAAATACCTGTTTCGACACCAACCGCGACCCTGCATTCGCCCCCCATTTCACGCCTCCATTCCCAAACCACTCTGATCGTCGTATTGGTTTTACTAGCTTTGCTGGTGGCGGGTGTCCTGGTAATACTGGTACGGCTTCGAATCCATGAAAAGGTTGATTCCCAATCGGAAGATCCGTCAACGTGATGTATGTGGTTAAGTATGCCTGTCCGTATATCGGGTAAAATTGGGGCAGGAAAAATGATAAACATGAATAAATTCACCGGCTATCGCTGTTCACTGTGCGGATCTGAATACCTGCCTGGTCAGGTTACATATACTTGTCCCAAGGATGGCGGCAATCTTGACGTTATCCCTGATTATGGTTACATCAAAAAGAAATTTCATCCTGAGGATATTACCTCGCGGACTGAAGCTTCGCTTTGGCGCTACCTGCCTCTGTTAACCGTCAATGAACCCGCAGGTGGTTCCACGCCCTTACACGCCGCAGGTTGGACGCCCGTCTTCGCCCTGCCCCGCCTGGCAGATAAATTGGGACTTAGGCATCTTTGGCTCAAGGATGAATCTCGCAACCCAACCGCTTCATTCAAGGATCGCGCCAGTGCAGTTGTTGTAACTCGTGCGCGTGAACTCAAAGCGGAGGTGATCGTGACTGCCTCCACAGGTAATGCTGGAGCAGCGTTGGCGGGTATGTCTGCTGCGGTGGACCAGAAGGCTGTCATCTTCGCGCCCAAATCGGCTCCGCAAGCGAAAGTGGCGCAATTGCTGATCTTTGGCGCCAAAGTTATTTTAGTGGACGGCACGTATGATGATGCCTTTGACCTGACTGTTAAGGCGGCAGAGGAATTCGGATGGTATTGCCGGAATACAGGTTATAACCCGTTTACATTGGAGGGCAAGAAGACCGCCGCCTTTGAAATTTGGGAATGGTGGTTGGCAGCACATCGTGACTGGCACAAGAAGGACAGTCCATTGGATAACCATTCTCCACTGGCAATTTTTGTTTCCGTGGGTGATGGCAACATCATCTCAGGCATCCATAAAGGCTTCAAGGACCTGCTTGCCCTTGGCTGGATCCCGAATATGCCGCGTATTATCGGTGTGCAGGCGGAGGGTTCTGCTGCGATCGCTAATGCCTTCCGCGCAAATACAGAGATCATTACCCCTGTCTCCGCCACGACCATTGCCGACAGCATTTCTGTGGACCTGCCTCGTGACGGTGTTCGTGCTGTGCGTGCCGCGAAGGAAACAGGCGGTACATATATAACTGTGTCTGACGAGGAGATAATCACAGCAATCGCAGACCTTGGAAAAATGGGTGTCTTCCCTGAGCCAGCAGGAGCAACTGCTTATGCTGGGCTGGTCAAGGCGATGGGTTTGGGTGTGGTCGGGAGAGATGACCCAATTTTGGTGATGAATACTGGAAGCGGGCTTAAGGACGTCCGTGCGGCTATGCAGGCTGTTCAATCCGCTCCCATTATTGAACCTACATTAGAGGCAGTCAAAAGAGTTTTATGAAAAATGAGCAGTGGAATACTTCTGCCCGTTATGTGGCGGGAATTATTGTATTTATCACAGTGGTTGCCCTGTTAATTTATGCACGGGAGGCTGTGAAGATGCTGGTAATATCTGCTTTTGCAGCATATTTGATCAGCCCTGCCGTGACGATGTTGGTGCAGAATACAAAACTCACCCGTAAGGCTGCTGTTAATATTGTGTATTTTTCCGCATTGATTGTGATGGTCGGTGTGCCGGCTGCCTTGACCCCCATCTTTTTTGATGAAATTAAACTTGTAGCAAGTGATCTGCTTGACCTTTCGAACCAAACCAGTGAATGGCTTACACAGCCCAAACAATTTGGCAACATGGTCTTTCATTTTGAACAGGTGGGCGAAAGCCTGGGTCAGCTGCAGGAATCGATCCTTACACCATTGCCCGAGGAAGCCTTGGCATTGATCGAATCCACATCCATCAATACCCTGTGGTTTCTGGTAATTCTTGTCAGTGTGCATTTATTTATGAGCGAATGGCCTCATATGCGTGATTGGCTGGTTGATCTTGCCCCGCAAGCCTATCGTGAAGAATTGCGGGAGTTATATAGACGGCTTCGGAATGTGTGGATGGCATACTTGCGAGGGCAGATCGTGTTGATGTTGGTGGTTGGGGTGGTGTTTACCATTGCATGGGCGATCATAGGCATCCCCGGAGCACTGGTGCTTGGTGCGCTTGCCGGGTTGTTTACGCTGATCCCAGATGTTGGACCTTTCCTGGCGGTGGCACTGGCTTTTGGGGTTGCACTGCTTGAGGGATCAAATTGGATCCCACTCTCGAATTTCTGGGTGGCGGGGATCGTAGCAGCGGCCTATTTGGTGTTGATCAACCTGAAGAATTTTTTTCTGCGCCCGATCATTATGGGACGCAGCCTGCGCATGAATGAGGCGCTCATCTTTATTGCGATCATGATCGCCACTATTTTGGAAGGCATTATGGGGGCATTGTTGGTTGTTCCTGTTTTGGCTTCTGTTGCAGTGATAATCGAGTACCTGCGCCGCCGGATCCTGGGATTGCCGGCCTTTGAGAATGATGAAGAAGAATCCCCCCTGGTTTCTGTTGAAAGACCGGCTGCCCGGCGCGGACCTCGGATTTCCACAAGTGAAAAAAGAAAAAAGGCATTATGAAAATTACCTATTCGATCATTGCGCCCATTTATAACGAGATCGAGAATCTTCCCGAGTTATACCGCCGCGTTAAGCAGGTGATGGACTCTTCAGGGGAGACCTGGGAACTTATCCTTGTAGATGATGGTTCAACAGATGGCTCAACAGAAAAAATCCGCCAATTGGCACTCGCGGACCGGTCCGTGCGTCCCGTGATATTTGCCCGTAATTTTGGGCATCAGGTTGCCATTACTGCAGGATGGGATTTTGCTCGCGGCGATGCGATTGTCATTATCGATGCAGATTTGCAGGACCCCCCCGAAACGATTCTTGAACTTGCAAAGAAGTGGAAGGAAGGATATGAGGTTGTCTATGCGGTTCGTGGCGAACGAGAGGGTGAATCATGGTTTAAGAAATTTACTGCCGCCATGTTCTATCGTTTGATCTACAGTATCACTGATGTAAAAATCCCTGTCGATACAGGCGACTTCCGTCTGATGGACCGCAAGGTGGTGAATGTACTCAAGCAAATGAAGGAACGTCACCGCTTTCCACGCGGCATGTCTGCCTGGGTGGGCTTCAAGCAGATCGGGGTCACGTACAGGCGTGCTGCACGTGTAGCAGGGGTTACGAAATACCCTTTCCGCAAGATGCTCAAGTTGGCGCTGAATGCGATCACGGGTTTTTCTTATTTCCCTTTGCAGGTGGCGACTTATTTTGGTTTCTTCTCGGCGGGTGTTTCCATTTTAGCAATCCCTGTTGTGGTCTATATGCGTATGATGGGGTCAGGCGCATTCTTCGGTCAGGCAACAACCTTGATCGCGGTGTTGTTCCTCGGGGGAGTGCAGCTAATCTCGCTTGGCATTCTTGGCGAATACGTTGGCCGCCTATATGATGAGGCAAAAGGAAGACCGCTATATATTGTCCGTGATGCGCCCGATGAGTAGTTGATAAAAATTTGATTTGCTTGATCCAATGGGGCTTTAATCCTTTTTGATTGATGCCCGATCCTTTTTTATATTTGCGACTTCCAAAACACGCATCTGATTATCGTGGAAATAGTATAATTTTGTTGTCAGTAATTTGAGGAAAGATGATCTTGATCATCAAGCATTGACGGGTAATTCACATAAGATAAGTATATGCAAATCGTGAAAATCATCCGCTTTCATAAAAGAACTTGGGTTGGCAATGAAATCACTCCTGTGACCTGTCAGCGAGGTATTTTATATGCCATTCCAGATATAAATCGACCAACCAGTTCAAATGATCCGGTGGAGACTCTTTATGGGAGAATCAGATAACCGATGTCCAAACAAAAAACAACCCGAATCTACATGGTTCGCCATGGGGCGACCCAGCTCAGCGCCGAAGACAGATTTGCAGGCGCGGTGGATGTTCATCTTTCTGACGAAGGAAAATCTCAAGCAGGACAATTGGCTGAACGACTGGCGGATGATTCTATTGCGGCGGTCTATTGCAGTCCGATGACACGTACCGTCCAGACGGCGACTATTCTTGCAGTTTCGCATAAAATTCCTGTGATTCATCGGGAAGGTTTACGAGAAATCCACCATGGGCATTGGGAGGGGATGCGCCGGGCGGATGTTGAATCGCAGTTCCCCGAGGAGTATGCCGCATGGGAGGAAGATCCTTTCACATTTGCTCCTGAGGGCGGGGAAGCCGGGGTCAATGTAATTGCCCGCGCCCTGCCTGTCATCCGTGAGATCGTGCTGGAGCATCGTGGACAAAATGTATTGGTAGTATCACACAAAGCCACCCTGCGTCTGCTTATCAGCAGCTTGCTTGGGTTTGATGCCCGGGGATACCGTGACCGACTCGACCAATCCCCAGCCTGCCTGAACGTGCTCGATTTCAAAGATCCCGTCCGTGCGCGGCTGATGTTGTTCAATGATGTGTCGCATTATACCGACCAGCCCAAGCGTTCTGGTGGTCGTCTGTCCAAATGGTGGGATGCGGAACAGACATAAATATGGTGATGCTGCCGTATCCCGATTCTTATATAAATAAACATTAAGGGTGGGAATATTTGAGGAATAACCGGGTGACTATTGCCTTGAGGGCGGTAGTCACTTTTTTACCAATCCTTTTGATACAATACCTTTCCTATGAACCTCTCTTTCCTGCGTGACCGTTCCTTTTTGCGCGAGTTGCTTGTTATCGCGATCCCCATTTCTTTCCAACAATTGCTCAGCGCCTCGCTCAATATGATCGACGTTATCATGGTTGGGCAGTTGGGTGAAACTGCCATTGCGGCACTGGGCCTATCCAACCAGGTTTTTTTTGTGTTGATCCTGATCTTATTTGGTGCCACCAGCGGCATGGCGATTTTTACCGCCCAATATTGGGGTAAGCAGGAGATGGAGCCAATTCGCAAAGTACTGGGAATGAGTCTCATTGTGTCGGTATCGGTTGCATCCATTTTTACATTGATTGCGGTTCTGATGCCGGAAACCGTGCTTGGCTTTTACACCCAGGATACCGAGGTGATCGAGCTTGGAAGCAGTTACCTGCGCATTGTCGGTTTCACCTATATACCGGTTGCCATCGCCACAGCCTACATTGCGGTCCTGCGCAGCATTCAACTGATCCGGATGACGGTCATCGCCACTGTTGCCGCGCTGGCCTTCAAGACGATCCTGGGATACGGATTGATCTTTGGCATAGGGGGGCTTCCCGCCCTCGGAGTACGCGGCGCGGCGATCGGCACTGCCGCAGGCTGGTCTTTGGAGCTGGTCCTGCTCCTGATCCTGATCTACACTCAAAAGACTCCGCTTGCCGCCAATCCGTTAACCTTCTTTTCTTTTGATATGCCTTTCTTTTCCCGTGTATTAAAGACCGCTTTGCCAGCTGTTGCTAATGAATTATTCTGGTCGCTGGGTATTACCACCTACAACGCCATTTATGCCCACATTGGCACCGATGCGATCGCCGCGATCAATATCAACGCCACGATCGAAGAACTTGGTTTTGTAGTATTTATTGGGCTTGGAAACGCCTGCTCAGTTCTGGTTGGTAACCGCATTGGCGCAGGCCGTAAAGAGGAAGCCCATGAAATCGTGCGACGTGTCATCATTCTGGGTGTCTTATTTGCCATCGGGGTTGGAGTGCTGATCATGTTCCTGCGAAGCGCTGTTGTCGGGCTTTATGAGCTGTCCCCGGCCGGAGAAAACAATGTGCGCTGGCTGTTGACGGTCATGGCAGGGACGTTGTGGATCCGTATGTTCAATTTTTCTGTTTTTATTGGCGCCTTGCGTGCTGGTGGAGACACCCGGTTTGCCCTCTTGATGGAAATATGTTCCATCTGGCTGATCGGTGTTCCAGCCGCGTATGTTGGTGCGTTCGTGCTGCATCTTCCCGTGTACCTGGTCTATCTCATGGTCATGCTCGAAGAACTAGCGAAAGCCTTCGTAAGTGGATGGCGTTATACGTCAAGGAAATGGATTCACGATCTGGTGAATAGCCCCGGCATTCCATCCTAATTATTTGATCATTGCCAGAATATAAAAACAGGTATTCCAACAAATTTATATTGGAATACCTGTTTGGTCTGTAATTCTTTACGGGCCGATGGTGAATATGGGGAAAATAATAAAAAATGTTGGTGTTGCTGTTGGAAATATAAAGATGGGTGGAAGGATAATAATGCCCCCGCCGCTGGTTGGTGTTGCAGAAGGCGGCGCCGTTGCCATGGTTGTGTTCGTTGGTGCGGCTGTTGGAATAACAGCCGTTGGCGGCGCAACAATTGATGCAAGCGTATCGGGAATACAAACAGCGGAAGTAACGGATCCTGCGATCCATGCAAAACCGGCATCGCCGCCAGCAAACTCGATGTACCACCACGTGCCGTCATAGTTTTTGCCTGCCACGCTGGCTGTACCGCCTTGTGGAATTGAACCAAGAATGGCATATGCCTGACCAGGTCCGCTGCGGACATTGGCATTCGTGTTGGCTGTGACGATTGGCTTACATGCCGACACTGTTGCAATGGGGCTGGGTGTTTCAGTCGCCATTGCAGCTGCAGTAACTGTGGAAGTAACTGTATTTGTCTGTGTAGTTTCCTCGATGGTGGGTGTACTTCCCGGCATATTACAGGCAAGCGCCGCAAGGGAGATAAAAATGACGGACAACAGAACGGGTGCGTTTTTTGCGAGCATTGGATCCTCCTTTGTGAGAATTAATTCTTACATTATAGACCAAAATTGCCTAATTGTAACTCCACCATTTCTCCCAGAATTTAATCAGCATAATTACATGTATGCAACACAGACATCCGTTTTTGCGATTACCCAAAGTAATCTGGTTTTTAGGAGACCAGTCTCGAAATTTTTGTCGAGGGTCTCCTGGTTTGAGTACCACATGCCTCTCATTTACAGCATAAATCATGCACGGATGTGGCATTAATCCGAGTAACCGGCGAGTATTGTTATGTCAAAGGTTTGTAATGATAAATGGGTGGGGCTTGCCCTGGGCTGATGTATTCGCTTTTTGCACGGTCAAGATCTTTATGCTGTTTGAAGACTTTTTGCAGCTTTAACTGATCGCTTGATCAGTTCTTTCAATACTTTGGTGTCGATGTCTTGTAATTTTGAGATATATAAACACCCGACACCTGTTTTATGTCTGCCAAGCTTTTTGAACAGGTCGGCATGTGGCTCGAGACTTCCCATCACATATACCGTCAGGTTTTGTTTGCGGGGAGAAAATCCCACCAGAAACCAATCGATCTCGCGTCCGCTTTCGTATTTGTAGTGCGCATTTCCAAAACCAATGATGTTCGATCCCCACATCTTTGGCTCCAATTTGGTGACCTGCTGCATTAACCTCAATATCTCAAAACTATCCACCCGATTTTGCTCATCTTTGATTCCATTCAGAAAATCGGTCACACTTGCATTATTGAGTTTAGTTTTTAATTCTGCCATTGGAGACTCCTGTTAAAATTTGTTACGCCAATAAAAAATAAAGGGCGAAAAGAAGACATTCTATTCGCCCTTTGTTTTGGATGTTTCCCGCAAAAAAATTCTTACAAAATCTTGTAATGCACCTGCGGCTTTTGGCGTTCAAGTGCCTGTTCAGCATTGACGGCCAGCCGCAGTAGGTTGCTTTCCTGCCAGGCACGCCCGATGGCTTGCATTCCGATGGGTAGGCCCTTTGTCGTGTAGCCAACGGGGAAGGAGGCGGCTGGCAAACCTGTCATGTTGGCAGAGGTGACAAAGCGCATGATCTCGGCGGTGGTTGAGAGGTCAGACTCTCCGTCAGGCAAGGCGCCTTTCTTGATCTCTGGTGCGGGAATGGCGGTGGTGGGGGTGAGGATCATATCTACCCCTTCAAGAGCGTGGTTAAAGTTGTTGATAATGCGTGTGCGGGCGCGCTGTGCCAGGAGATAATCCTGTGCGTTGAAAGCACGGCCTAAGGCAAGGTTGAGGCGAACATCCAGGCCATGCTCGCGGTGATGAGCGGGGTAGGTGTAGCTCATCGCCTGTACCATCTCGCTGAGGATGGTCACTGTATGCGCGATACGGTTTAATTCCAGGTCAGGGATGACAATCTCACGGATCTCGGCACCCATATCGCTAAAGCGCTTGAGCATGTTTTCGCAAGCCGCCACCACTTCCGGGTCGGCGTGCTGGAACCATTCCTTGTAAAACCCAAGTTTGACGCCGCGCAGGTTGAGTTGATCCCAGCCTTCGATCGTGGGCAAAGGCTGATGAAGTGAATTTGGGTCACGCAGGTCGGGACCACAGATCACAGCGTATGCCAGGGCCATATCTGAGGCTGTACCAGCCAAAGGTCCGACGTGAGCCACGCTCCAGCATAACGGCGCGGCTCCCAACTCGCTCACCCGCCCAAAGGTGGCTTTCAATCCAAATACGCCGCAGAACGATGCGGGGATGCGGATCGAACCGCCGCCGTCTGCGCCCAGGGCAATGGGTACCAATCCCGCCGCAACTGCGGCTGCCGAGCCGCTGGAACTTCCGCCTGTGAAATGACCCGTGTTATACGGGTTGCGTGCCGTCCCGTGATGTGGATTCAAGCCCGTCACGTTGATGCCGATCTCATGCATGTTGGTCTTACCGACCAGCAGTGCTCCGGCCGCGCGCATTCGTGCGACCACGGTGGCATCTTCTTTTGAAGGTGATTTACCCAGGAATGAAGTGCCGACGGTCGTGGGATATGGTGTCAAGTCCAGTTCATCCTTCACTGCAACCGGTACGCCATCGAAAATACTAAGCGGCTTGCCTGCTTTGATCCTTTGTGTGGCTTCGCGCGCCTGCCGCATCACTTCTTCACGGTTGACGGTTATCACGGCGCGTAACGCAGGTGTGGCAGCGTTGCTATCCTCGATGGCAGCCAATAATTTTGTTGCCACTTCTTCGGGAGTGGTTTTGCCGTCGCGATAGGCCTTGGCGTAATCGAAAACAGTGGCAAAGTGAAATCCGCGAGATTCTGCAGCCGCAGTGCGTGGAAATTCCTTTTCCGGAATGGCTGAATTCTGTGTGGCTGGCGCGCCGGAAAAGTGAATTGGGTGATGTGTCGGCGCTTCGTCAATGACCTGCTTTCGCAGCCATTCAATGCCTGCGCTTTGCAGCAGGTTTGGGATTAACAGCCCTCCCAGCGGACTTTCAACAAGCGCAGCGAACAGGCGCAATAATCTGCCCGAAAGATAGGGCATTTTGATGGACATCAGATCGTAGACCTTTTTGTTTTCCATTATTAGATCCTTATGCCCTTCGATGCATCTCCATGGACCGGTGCCATTTCAAAAAAAGAAAGGAATGAACATTTTGGTATGCTTCAAATATTCCCGATATTGATCGCCGAAAAAACGAGTGCATTCGGCTTCATCTGCCTTGGCAGTGAAGATCAGAAATACGGTTGCGGTTGTGGCGAGCGTCACAGCCGTCAAGTTGGGGCGCTTAAAAAAGATACCCCATGTCAGCAGCAGAAGTGAGCAATACATCGGGTGGCGAATGTATTTATAAATTCCGCTTGTGATCAGGTTCGTGGTTTTCTCAAACGCTAAAAGTGATGTGTCGCCTTTCCTTTTGTCAACCTGTCTACCCTGAGACCGCAGGATGTGTATGCCGGAGCCAAGCGGAATCAGAGATACAAACAGCAGGAACCATGCGATAAGTTGATGCCATGCAAGCGGCTGAATAAACCAAAATTTTACATTGAGCAAAAAAAGTCCCAGAATACATTCCCATGCGAAGAATCGGTAATATCCATGTGACTGCGGGGCACGCAGCGAGTTACGAGAGATGTAGATCAATATTAAAGTGAGAAAAACAAAGACGACCGAAATCCACATCTTACCCTCACTTAACAGGTGATTAATTGCTGGTTATTGATGACAGATCTACCCTGTTCCGAACTGCCTGTCTCCTGCATCACCCAGACCGGGAACGATATAAGCTCTCTCGTTGAGATGGTCGTCAATGGCGGCCAGGTGTATGGGGATGTCTGGGTGCGTCGTTTGCATGGCTTTAATGCCTTCGGGAGCGCCGATCAGACCTACAAATTTGATTTTCTTCACACCCCAGCGTTTTAGTACATCTGCTGTGGCAATGGCGGAGCCGCCAGTTGCAAGCATGGGGTCAAGGATCAAGCAGACTGAAACAGTGGGCTCAAGTGGAAGTTTGTTATAGTATTCCACAGGCCGCAGGGTGTGTTCATCACGATACAAGCCAATGTGCCAGACTTCCGCAACAGGCATCAATTCCCATATCCCTTCCACCATGCCCAATCCGGCGCGCAGGATCGGTACCAGACCGATTTTTTCCTGAAGCTCAACTCCTGTCATCTTTTGGAGAGGGGTTTCAAGTTCACGTGGCGTTGTGAGCAGGTCGGCAGTGGCTTCGTACGTGAGAAGTGCGGCGACCTCTCGAACCAGTTCACGAAACTTTTTGGGTTCTGTATTTTTATCGCGCATGCGCGAAAGTTTATGGGCAACCAGCGGGTGCGGGGATGCAAAGACGTTTGACATGGATAACTCCTCAGTTTGAAGTCCTCCTATTATAGCCGGAGAACGATTCTTCAGCCTGACCCTTGCGTTTTTGTTCTTACCGATCACGATGAACTATTTATTGCCCTACGTCATTGTTGATGGCGCGATGCATGGTATTGTGAATGGTATTCTGGTAATGTTTGGATTGATGTTACTTTCATCTCTTTTTCTTGGCAGACTGTGGTGCGGATGGGTCTGCCCAGGCGGTGGATTGCAGGAGATAGTCGGGACTGTTAACAACAAGCCGGTCAACGACTCAAAAATAGACTGGGTCAAATGGGTGATCTGGGTCCCATGGCTTGCGCTGATCGTCTGGTTCGCGTTCAGAGTGGGAAGCTACAGAACTGTGGATTTGCTCTATCACACTCAAAATGGAATTTCAGTAGCTGGAACGGAAGACCGCCCCATCTTTATCGCTTAGATTATCTACTATGTTGTTGCCCTGTTCCTGGGATTGGCGTTTTTTTCAGGGCGTCGTGCCGGATGTCACACCATTTGCTGGATGGCTCCCTTCATGATGATCGGGCGCTGGATCCGCAACCGCTTTGGCTGGTATTCACTTCGGCTTGCCGCAGATTCGTCCGAGTGCAGCGACTGCAAATCTTGTACAAAAACCTGCCCGATGAGCCTGGATGTGAACGCAATGGTGCAGGTTGAAAAAAATGAAAAACCTCGAATGTATCTTGTGCGGCACATGTGTGGATAATGGCACAAAAAAAGCGATCCGCTATTCATTTTCGACGGGGAAGTAACAGCCTTATGACGAAGGAAAAATAATGCATACACAACATTTAATAGGTTACTTTGTAAAGCTTGTCATGTGATTTTTGACCCGTGACTTTCCCTTAATAAATTTGTATATTGGAGGTGAGCAAGGAGTTCATAATGAAACTTACAGGTCTTCATATTCTACTCACATATCAATGCACATTTGAATGTGATCACTGTTTCGTGTGGGGTAGTCCACGGCAAAACGGCACACTCACATTTGAGCAAATTGAAAATATTCTTATGCAGGCTAAACAGGCAGGTGTCACCTCGATCTATTTTGAAGGCGGCGAACCATTCCTGTATTATGCCATATTGGTTAAGGCGGTTCGCAAGGCGGCGGATATGGGGTTTGAAGTCGGTATTGTTTCCAATGCCTATTGGGCAATCTCAGTTGCAGATGCTGTGGAGTGGTTGAGTCCAATTGCGGGGTGTCTTTCTGACCTGACAGTGAGCAGTGATATTTATCATTGCGGCGAATGCCTGGGTGAATGTCCCCAAAATGCGCTTGTCGCGGCGAAGTGGCTGCACATTCCTACAGGGATGATCAGCATTGACCAGCCTGAAGTTGATGGAGAAGCGATAGTTATGTATCGAGGAAGGGCGGCGAAAAAACTTTCTGAAAGGGCGGTCAGCCATCCTTGGGAAGAGTTTGAATCCTGTCCACACGAAGATTTACGTGAGCCTGGCCGAGTCCATCTTGATCCACTGGGGAATCTCCAAATTTGCCAGGGTGTTTCGATCGGGAACGTATTCGAGGCACCACTTAATGGGATCTGTGCGGAATATGATGCTGATTCTCACCCAATATGTGGGATTCTGATTGCAGGGGGGCCTGCTGCACTGGTGAGGGAATACAATCTTCCGCATGCTGCGCGTTACGCTGATGCCTGCCACTTGTGCTACGAAGTGCGGACCACGCTGAGGGAGCGCTTTCCGCAATATCTTAATCCGGATCAGATGTATGGGGTGATGAAATGAGCGGGTGGTTGATTATCTTTGCCACGTGCCTCAGGCGGCGAAACTCAAGGGCATTCGCATGGAAAATAAACATCCGAATGTGGAGGATATATCCAAAATAGCCAGGGAACGTTTATTTATCAGGGTTAAGCTGTTGGGTTGAGCCGATTTAATACACACAACGCACCCAACTTGAAGAAAAGGTTGGGTGCGTTTTTTTTGGCTGATTGGCAGAAACAAATCGCCAGAGGTGAAATTAGATGGTCAGAGTGATGATGCCGGCCAGGGTCAATAAGGCACCAATGGCAGTTTTCCAGGTTAGTGGCTCCCCGCCGACAATAATCCCCATAAGTACGCCGAAGAAAGGGGATGTGAATGCGATCGGCATAACCATGTTGAGCGGAGCGCCTTTGATGGCAGCATAATAACAAAGCATTCCAACCGAACCTGCGACGATGCCGCCGCCAATGACCATCATCAGCAGGGCTTTTGGACCCGCCTGGGGAATTGTTTTCCACTGTGGGAAGGAAACAACTCCAAGCACGATCAGAGCCACTGCTGTGCGAATTGTGATGCCCATTTGTGGGGAGAGGCCGCCCAGGTGTAGTCCTTTTTTTTCATAGTAGCCGCCAATGCCCCAGGCTGCGGCTGTGAGCAGGGCGAGTATTTGTGGATTCATGTTTGTTCTCCTACGATATGGTTTTGTTCTTTTCCGACTTGACGATAGTGTTTGTCTTATATTTCACTAATGAATTGTAATCGGAAGGTTGATAATTTATTATGGCGCAAAGTCATGAGATTGATTGCCAAAGGATACAATTTATTCCTGACTTTTCACGGGCAGACAAGGCTCGGTCTGCACCATCCGCAGACATAGATCGGGAAAATTTCCCTCAAACACCCTGCTGTAAGCTTGGGTGTTTTGATGTACAATTGCCCGCATGTCCCAAACAATCAACGTTCTTTTTCTGGCAGCAGAAGCCGAACCTTTTATCAAGGTTGGCGGATTGGGTGATGTGGCTGGTTCACTACCGCGTGCCCTGCGCGCTCTTTCCAATGATGATGTAAAGCTGGATGTTCGGCTTGTTTTGCCGTACCACCCTGCCGTCAAAGCAGAGAATTTGAAACCCATGGGTATGTTTTCGCTGATGCGTAATGGCGCTGAGATCCAGGTCGAGGTATTTGAGACAGCGTTAAATGGAATGACAGTTTACCTGATTGGCGGTGAGCCGATACGTGTGAGCGGTTCTGTTTATTCGTTGAACGCGATGTTGGATGCTGAAAAATATGCTTTCTTTTCCTTTGCAGCACTGGAACTGCCCCGCCACATCAACTGGCAGCCTAATCTCATCCATGGCAATGACTGGCATACAGCGCTGAGTATGTACGGTTCTCTCACAAAACGTTGGGAAGAAGGCGCACCTCATGTTGCATCCGTCATCACCCTGCATAACCTCCCATTTATGGGCCCGGATGCAAGTTCAATCATAGAAAGCTATGGCTTTAAACTTGCCCAGACAGATCTGCCCGAATGGGCTCGTGTGATGCCTCTGCCTTTGGGATTGTGGGCATCAGACGCCATCGTGGCAGTCTCTCCGACCTATGGCAGGGAAATTCTCACTCAGGAATATGGCTGCGGGTTGGATGAATTTCTTCGTTCCCGAAGTGAAACAGTTAGTGGGATATTGAACGGATTAGATACGGATTCATTCAATCCCGCAGATGACCCGGCACTGGGTGGGAATTTTGATTTGAATTCGCTCGATAAACGAACCATCAACAAAGCATTGCTCCAGGCCAGGCTTGGCCTGCCGCGGGAACCCGAAATACCCCTGCTGGCAATGGTATCCCGTATGGATGTGCAAAAAGGCGTTGACATGGTCTTTGCCGCGCTCAAGATGATGAAGCGTTCTAAATGGCAGGCGGTCATTTTAGGGACGGGTGACCCCAAACTTGAGGAAGCAGCATTGAAGGTACAGGAATTATTTCCTGATCGAGTAAAAGTTGAAACCCGCTATGATGCCGGGCTTGCCCGTCAGATTTATGCTGGATCTGATATGTTTTTAATGCCTTCGCGTTATGAACCCTGCGGGCTTTCGCAAATGATTTCCATGCGTTACGGCTGCGTGCCTGTGGTGCGCGCAGCGGGCGGGTTGAATGATACTGTTAAACATGGGGTAACTGGTTTTGTGTTTGAAAAAGCCCATCACATGTCATTGGTTGCCGCCATCAAATCTGCATTCAAAGTATTTAATGAAAACGAAAGATGGCAGGCGATTCAACGTGCAGGCATGGCCCAGGACTTCTCCTGGGAGAACTCAGCCCAAAAATATCTCCAACTCTATCTATTGCTTATCAAAAAATCATGAAATTCAAACGTTCTTCAGGTATTCTTCTTCACCCATCCAGTTTGCCGGGTCCCTATGGAATAGGTGATCTTGGTCCGCAAGCCTATCGTTTCATAGATTGGCTGGCTTCCACTGGTTGCAAACTCTGGCAGGTGCTTCCTCTTGGCCCCACGGGATATGGTGATTCGCCCTACCAGTGTTTTTCGGCGTTCGCTGGAAATCCATATCTGATCAGCCCTGATGCCTTGCTAGCGGATGGATTGTTGACACAGGATGATTTGGATGCGATCAAAGACCTGCCCGCCGCCCGCGTAAACTTTGGGATGGTTATCCCCCGAAAACTTGATCTGTTACAAAAGGCTTTTTCCACCTACCAAACCAAGCCTGAATATCTGCAGCAGGCGTTCGATTATTTTTGTGCAGAGAATGCTTCCTGGTTGGATGATTACACCCTCTTTATGGCGTTAAAAGAATCCAATGGCGGCGGGGCATGGAGCGGCTGGCCTCAGGACTTGCGCTCCCGTAAAAAGACTGTATTGCGCAAAGCGCAGAAGGAACTCTCGGCAAGTGTCCTGCGCCATGCTTTTTATCAATTCCTATTCTTCCGTCAGTGGGACAAGTTGCGTTTATATGCAAATGACCGTAACATTCAGATTATTGGTGATATTCCCATTTTTGTGGCGAATGATTCAGCTGATGTCTGGGCTCACCCCGAATTATTTTATTTGGATAAAGCAGGGAATCCGACGGTTGTTGCTGGCGTCCCGCCTGATATTTTCTCCGCGTTTGGACAGTTGTGGGGCAACCCGCTCTATAACTGGGAAGTTCACAAAAAAGACGGCTATGCATGGTGGCTTTCACGTGTGCGAGCTTCCCTGAAAATTTTTGATATCCTGCGCTTTGACCATTTCCGGGGATTTGCCGGGTATTATGAAATTCCTGCTGATCACAAAACCGCAGAATTTGGCCGCTGGGTACCAGGACCAGGCCAGGAGCTGTTCCGCGCCATTGATAAATATCTTGGCGATGGCTTGATCACCTCAAGCATCGGTTTGCCCTTTATTGCAGAGGACTTGGGCTTGGTGACACCGGATGTCATTGCATTACTTGAAACCTTTGACCTGCCTGGCATGAAGGTGTTGCAGTTCGGATTTTCAGGACCTGACAACCCGTTCCTGCCACACAATTATGTTCCCAACTGCGTGGCATACACAGGCACCCATGATAATGATACGGCGCTTGGTTGGTTTGCCGCCGCCGAACAGCAGGAACGCGAATTTGCCCAGCGCTACCTGCGTGTTGATGGAAGTGATTTTGCGTGGGATTTGATCCGTGCAGTCTGGGGTTCGGTCGCCAATATCGCTGTTACTCCCATGCAGGATGTATTGGGTTGTGGTGGTGAAGCGCGTATGAACTTCCCAAGCAGGTTGGGCGGAAATTGGGAATGGCGCATGAAGGATGAAGATATTAATGATCACCTGGCTGGGAAACTACATGAGCTGAATTGGATGTACTTGAGATAAGAAAAACAGGACTGTTTCCACAGTCCTGTTTTTTATCACTTACGTTTCTTTATCCTGAGGTCTTTTCCCTTTCTGTCAAATTAACCACTATCGCATGGCTGGCCTTAACCAAATTTTCCGGTGTGATCATGATCTCCACGCCCCATTGACCTCCACCTGTACCAAGGATGGTTTCGTTGAGAAGGCTTGATTCGAGGAATGAGCGGAAGTTATCTGGCTGCCAGCTAAAGGCAGGTATCGAGCCAATAATGTACCCCGTTGTTTCTTTCACCACTTCGGGGGAAGCCATCTGAATGTTGCGTGACCCAATTGCCTTCTTTAAATTTCCAGAAATTGCATTTTGGTCGCCTCCAAGCATGACCAACACCCGTTCACCAGTGTCCACTTGAAAGATGAGAGTCTTCACTGCTTGCCGTTCAGAAAAGCCCAGCACATGGGCAACGTTCGCTGCTCCCTTTTCCGTGTCAGGTGAAAACGTGCGAGTTTCATATGGGATGTTTAATTTGTCTAAATAAAGGTGGGATTGGAGTATCATATATTTAATCCTTTGCGAATGATGACAAGAATGTCCTGCGGTGTGTTTGTGATATCAACTGTAAATGTGTTTTGAGGTTCTTCAAGGGTATGAAATTGACTGTCCAGCATTCCTGCCGGCATAAAATGGCCGGAACGACGATCGAGGCGTTCCTTGATCTGTTCGTATGTTCCTCGGAGGTGGATGAATTTTACCTGCTCATTCACTTCAAGCGTTTTGCGGTATGAATGTTTTAGTGCTGAACAAGCAAGTACTGCGGGGTTGCCCCTGCGGATATTTTGGGTGATCAATTCTTTAAGCATTAGTAACCAATTTGCCCGATCATCGTCTGTCAAAGCTAAGCCTGTTGACATTTTTACACGGTTCGCTTCTGAATGATAGTCATCAGCATCAAAAAAAGTCCAGCCAAGCTCCTTTGCCAGAAGCAAGCCGATAGTGGTTTTTCCGGAACCTGCCACGCCCATAATGATGATTATCATAACTATTGATTGGGATTTTCCCGTCAAAGACGAAAGATCGCAAAAAAGGATGTAACTGCCAAAATTATGGTTACGTTTACGCCGACGTTGATTACCGCTGTTTGCCAAAATCGGACTGTTTTTTCGACGCGACGCGCTTTCAAAAATACCCAACAAGCTGCTGTGGAAAGAAAAAAACTGATACCAAATACCATGAGGGCGAATATTACGAAAATGGATGTTGCATCTGCTTCGGAGAATCCATTTATGGCAACGAGCAATATGAAGCCTCCTCCAAAACCACAGATCGCAAATGTGAGGATGTTCACGATGAGGGTAATCAAAATAAGAATGATCCAATTCATCGGCATCTCTTTATTTCGATGTTCGGGATGATGCAAGATAAATTCCCGCCAAGATAAAAACTCCCCCTATCATGGTTGCAAACGTTGGAGTTTCACTTAAAATGAAAAATGCCAAAATCGCCGAACCAATCGGTTCGCCAAGTGTGGTGACAGCTACCAGTGCAGCAGGCAGGTATTTCAGTGCCCAATTATAGGTGGAGTGTCCAATTAATTGGGGAAGGGCGGCAAGTAAAAGTATCCAGCCATATGTCTTTGGTGCATACCCAAATGGCGAACTACCTGAAGCAAACATAATAATGATCAACGTTACTGCGCCAAAGCCATATACCATGAATATGTATGGCAGGAGCGAAATGTCCGCTCGTAATTTTCTGCCGATGATCAGATATCCGGTTACTGTCCATGCGCCGATCAAGGCTAGGAAATTGCCCAACATTGCACGTCCCTGAAGGACATTCTGCAAGGCTGGACATGATAAACCGGCATCCCAAGTACACGCGTCAGATATTCCGATAATTGTCCCTCCTATCATTGACAACCCCAACCCGATGACAGCAGTCCGCGCGAGATTCTCCTTTAATAAGATAGGCGAGAGCAACGCTACCCAGAGTGGGCCGGTGCTAACGAAGACGACCGAGCTCGCCACACTGGTATATTCGAGAGAGGATATCCAAGTAGCAAAATGTAAAGCGAGGAAAATTCCTGAGAAAGCGCCGGGCAGTATTTCTTTTAGAGTAAAGCGTTTTATTTCTTCACGATGCCTTGTGAGTGCAATGGGTGCCAGGATCAGGGTTGCAAATGTTAGACGTAAAGCCGCAACCACGAGCGAAGGTGCACCGTCATTTTGCGCGAAGCGGATGAAAACGCTAGATGTAGAGACAGTCAGAATGGCAATTAGAATTGCAAAAGGGAGCATCCGTTGTGCGCGTTGATTGGACATGGCGTAGAGTTTACCGCATGTAACGATGTATGTGGGAGCGCTAATTTTCCCTGGCGAAATCCTTAACATTCACAATTCTGATAGTAGATAAGATTGAAAGTGCGGATCTTGTTCTTAAAGCGGTATGCTTGAAAAAGGCCTGCGTAGTTAAGACACTGGGGGATAAGGGGATGATGAAGACTTGCACCACAGCACGGGACATAGTAAACTAAACGTCATGAAGACCAACTCTGCTTTTCCAATGGTGGCAATAACCATGGCCATGCGCAGTGAAATGCGAATGGGAATGTCCTATTGCGCCGAATGGAAAGCACGTTAGGTTTATACACCTGAACTAAAACGGGCTGTCCATTACGCGGACGGCTTTTTTGTTTGTAAATGCAACCATAAAACATGAAAAGAGCATAAAGGTTTTGTCATTTCCCCTTGTTGTTTCTTCGTGCCTTTTGTGGTAAAAAAAATTACGGAGGCACAAATGCCCGAAAATATTTTAATTGCTGTCGCATGGCCATATGCCAATGCTGAAATTCATGTTGGAAACCTGACCGGGTCACACCTGCCGGGAGATATTGTTGCACGTTATCACCGTCTGAAGGGAAACAAGGTGCTAATGATCACCGGTACTGACTCACATGGCACACCGGTTACGATGAGCGCGGATAAACTAGGCAAGCCGGTTGAAGAGGTGTACAAGTCTTATCACGAAGGTTTTATTGAGCTATTTAAACAGCTAGGCATTTCGTATGACCTGTACACTACAACCCACAGTGAGAATCATTTCAAGGTTTCCCAGACCATGTTTCTCGCGTTGAAAAAGAATGGATTCCTTTTTACAAAAGTGGAGCCGCAATGGTTCTCCCCTGGGTTGAAGCGCTTCCTGCCAGACCGTTACATTGAAGGTACCTGTTATATCTGCAACACGGAAGGCGCACGTTCAGATCAATGCGACGCCTGTGGCAATGTGCTTGACCCCACAAAGCTAATTAATCCGCGTTCAAAGGTCGAAGGTGATACTTCTTCGCCTGAACTTCGTGATACGGAACATTATTTCATTGACCTCTCAAAGCTCGAGCCAGATGTCAAGAATTACCTCCAGGCGCGTTCCAGCTATATGCGCGACACCGTACTTGGAGAGTCACTGCGGAAGGTGGAAGCCGAGGGACTTAAGCCGCGCGCCATCACCCGTGACCTCGATTGGGGAATCCCTGTCCCTGTTAGCGAGGCTGGCTGGGAAACAAAAAAACTTTATGTCTGGTTTGAGGCAGTCATTGGCTACCTCTCTGCCCCGGTTGAGTGGGCGCAAATAACGGGTCAGAAGGATGCGTGGCGCGATTGGTGGACGAACCCCAGCGCGAAGCAATTCCACTTTATCGGCAAGGATAACATCTTTTTCCATACATCACTTTGGCCTGCCGAGTTGATGGGGGTTGGCAGCGCTTTTATGGAATTGTTCGCGGGCGAGGAAGTTCCGCTGATTCTCCCGTATGACGTACCGGCCAATCAATTCATGAATCTTGAAGGAAAGAAAATCAGCGGGTCGCGTAACTGGGCTGTTTGGGGACGTGACGCCCTGACCCGCTTTGATCCCGATGCCATCCGCTATTACCTGACTGTGAATATGCCTGAAGCCAAGGATAGTGATTGGGATTGGGCAGAGTTTGTAGCGCGCAATAATAACGAATTGGTGGCGACATGGGGTAACCTTGCGAACCGCGTGCTGGCTTTTTGTTATAAAAATTGGGATGGGTGTGTCCCGTCTTTTGATGGGGCGGAGACTTCGTCCCTGCGGGATGCTGATCTTTCCTTGCTCGCCACTATTGAAAACGGATTTAAAACAGTGGGCGCGGAACTCGAAGCCGTACGCCTGCGTTCTGCTTTGGGCGAAGCGATGAAACTCGCCACTGTGGTCAATCAATACCTTGATGTTAATGCACCCTGGTCAGCCATCAAAGTGGATAAAGTCGAAGCGGGTAAGACGGTCTATACTGCACTCAAGGCTATCGATTCTCTCAAGGTACTTTTTGCCCCATTCCTGCCATTCACCTGCGAGAAACTTCACAAGTATTTTGGTTATGAAACTCCACTATTTGGCGAACAATTTACTGAGACGGTAAGCGACTCGCTCGGTGAACATACGGTTCTAAGATACAAGGGCGTGGAAGGATTCCATTGGAAACCCAGTAATTTACAGCCTGGCAGGAAGTTGAATCAGCCTGGTCCGCTGTTTAAGAAGCTGGACGAAATTGTAGTTGCCGAAGAACGGGCGAGGTTGGATAACTAGATTGTGAAATTGGGAATGGTGTTTTATGCGAGGGGTGGCAACGATGCCATCCCTTTTTATTAAGACAGGAAAAATTAATATTCAAATATTAAAAAAGCAAATAACCTTCCCTTTTATGTGAATAATCCTATTTGTGCATTATACATCCTGCGGGAATCATAATAAGGCTGCAATACACTAACCGTGGTAGTGTGTGCTAAACTAAATAATTAAAGGTATTAAACCCTTTTCTGAGTTTTTGGAGGCAGCAATGGCTTGGTATAAAAATCGAACAATCACTCATTATGCAGCATTAGGGTTCTTTGCAGGATTTTTATTCCCCCTGTTTGGATTTTTGGTTGAATTTAATATGCGACAACAGCCTATTACACTTGAGGCTTTCTTGCATCTTCATCAGACGCAGCCTTTAATTTGGATCATTGAACTTGCTCCGCTGGTTTTGGGTTTCGTGGCAGGGTTAATGGGCCAACAGCGCAGTTTTTTGTCAGTTATTTCTCATGCGAAAAAAGAATGGGAAACCACCTTTGATGCCTTCACTGACCCTGTTTTTGTCACTAAGAAGAATGGGGTGATTATCCGTTGTAATCATGCGGTATTGGATAGGAGCAATTTAACCTATCAGACGGTGATAGGAAAAAGATTAACCGAAATTTTGTCAATAGGGCAGGAGCAGAAAGATCAAACAATGAGTTCTGCTGGTGGTGAATTTTGTTGGCTTAATCGTATTTACGACAAGACGATCTGCCCGATCAATATTTACGGGGAATCTGAAAATGAAATCTGCATCCTACATGATATTACCGAACGCGTTCAGGCAAATGAGCAGTTGCGCAAACTATCGCGTGCGGTTGAGCAAAGTGGTTCAACCATTGTTATTTCGGATGTTGACGGCAATATTGAATATGCAAATAAAAAATTTTCTGAGACGACAGGTTATACACTTGAAGAAGCAATTGGAAGGAATCCACGCGTTTTAAAATCTGGATACACCTCTTCAGACGAATATAAAAAATTGTGGGACACAATTTTGGCTGGAGGTGAGTGGCGTGGTGAGTTTCACAACAAAAAGAAAAATGGTGATTTGTATTGGGAGTCCGCAACTATTTCTCCGATACTTAATGAAAGTGGGAAAATAACCCACTTCCTGGCAGTGAAGGAGGATATTACTGCAAGGAAGGAGGCTTTGGAGGCTCTGAGTGCTTCAGAGGCACAAATGCGAGCCTTCTTTTCTGCAATGACGGATGTGATTATCGTTTATGATTCTGAAGGCCGGTATCTAATGATCGCGCCGACCAATCAAGCAAAACTTTCCCGGCCACCGGTTGATTTATTGGGAAAAACTGTAACGGAAATGTTCCCGTCAGACCAGGCAGCGTTCTTCCTTGAGAATATTCATCGGACGTTAAAGACCGGAGAGATGAGCAGTGTGGAATACCGACTGATGATTGATGAAAAGCAGGTTTGGTTTTCAGCCCTGGTTTCTCCAATGACAAATGATTCTGTGATTTGGGTAGCCCGGGATATAACCGACCGTAAGCAGGCGGAAGAAAGTTTGGCGGTCGAGCGAAATTTATTAACCACCCTGATCAACAATATTCCTGATTTCATTTATGTAAAGGATATGGAGGGGCGAAAGATCATTTCAAATATTGCCGATATGCATGGATCGGGTGGTCAAACAATGGAAGAGGTGATTGGGAAAACAGATTTTGATACATTTCCGCCCGAATTGGCCGCCAGATTTTGGGCTGATGATAAATCTGTTCTTGATTCGGGAGTACCGATTGTAAGCCGTGAAGAACCCGGACGGGATTGCCAGGGTAACCCAATATGGGTTTCGACCACCAAAGTGCCTTTACATGATGGGAATGGGCGGATCATGGGGCTTGTAGGCGTTGGGCGCGATATTACCGAACAAAAGAAAATAGCATTGGAAACCAATCGCCAAAAACAGTATTTTGAGGCACTCGTGCAAAACAGCCCGGTTGCGATCGTGGTGCTTGATAACGACGAAAAAATCATATCCAGTAATCCCGCGTTTGAACAATTATTTGGATATTTGAATACGGAGATTTTGGGTGAAAATCTGGATACTCTTATCACAAATTTGGAGACGCGTGAGGAAGCTGCACGTTACACACAGACCGTTGTAACCCAATCGGTTCATGCCATTGGAAAACGTAAGCGCAAGGATGATTCCCTGGTGGCTGTGGAGATCTTCGGCGTGCCGGTTTTTGTTGATGGGCAAAAGATCGGTACTCTGGCAATGTATCACGACATTTCCGAATTGGTCCGTGCGCAACGGGAAGCCGAGGAGTCCAATCGTGCCAAGAGCGAATTCCTGGCGAACATGAGTCACGAAATTCGCACGCCCATGAATGGCGTGATCGGCATGCTCGAGCTGGCTCTGGATACACAGCTCACTTCCGAGCAGACTGATTACCTGCAAACATCGTTGCACAGTGCTGAAGCGCTCTTATCATTACTTAACGACATTCTTGATTTCTCCAAGATCGAAGCGGGGAGGCTTGAACTTGAAGCAATTAATTTCAGCCTTAGAAATTCTGTTGAAGACGTGGCGTACACCCTTGCCAAACGAGCACAAGACAAGGGACTTGAGATGGCTTGTCTTGTTGACCCTGATCTGGCTTCCTCTCTGCGCGGCGATCCTGGTCGTTTGAGACAAATATTGGTAAACCTTGTCGGCAACGCAATAAAATTTACTCATCAAGGCGAGGTTGTCATTCGGGCTGAGCCAAAGGAAGAAACAGATCAAATAATTACCGTACATTTTTCTGTGCAGGACACAGGTATAGGGATCCCATACGAAAGACAAGCTGCAGTCTTTGAACGCTTTACACAAGCGGATGGAACTACCACACGCACATATGGCGGAACAGGGCTGGGGTTAACCATCTCCAAACAGTTGGTTGAGGCTATGGGTGGAACAATCGGGCTTGAAAGCAAACCTGGTATAGGGACGACTTTTTGGTTCGATCTTCAATTCGAGAAGCTCATCCAGGAAAAACGCGGTGTTACAGGTCCGCTTATATCTTCGGGACCGGTAAACCTCACCCATGCACGAGTCCTGATTGTGGACGATAACCAGACTAACCGCATGGTATTGATAAAGAATGTTGAATCGCTTGGTTCCAGGGTGGATGCCGTTCCCAGTGGAGCAAAAGGTATCGAGAGTCTGCGTAACGCATCCCGCACAGGTGATCCCTATCATGTCGTTTTACTCGACATGCAAATGCCTGGTATGGACGGTGAACAGACAGCCCGTGCCATTAAGAGTGATCCATCCATCAAGGATGTCAAGATCCTAATCCTGACCTCCATGGGGCAGCGCGGAGATGCATCCCGTCTTGAAGCCGTGGGCTGCTCTGGCTACCTACTTAAACCTGTAAAACAGCAAATGTTATTTGATGCAGTGCTGGCTGTGCTGGGGCGTAACGAAGATGAGACCGCCAGCCTCATTACACGTCATGTATTATCAGAGAAGCGAAACGCAGGCATTCGCCTTTTATTGGCTGAAGATAACCCAGTCAATCAAAAATTGGCCGTCATACTTTTGCAGAAAGCGGGCTATCTTGTAGATGCAGTGGAGACAGGCGTTGAGGCTTTTGAGAAAGTTACAACCAATCCTTATAGTGCCGTACTAATGGATGTGCAAATGCCTGAGATGGATGGATTCGAGTCCACGCGACTCATCCGCGCCTGGGAAACACAAAATGGTCAGCATATGCCTATTATTGCCATGACAGCGCATGCCATGGCCGGAGACCGGGATCGCTGTATTGACGCAGGAATGGATGATTACGTTACAAAGCCGCTTGAGCCGCGTGTCTTGTTTGCCGCCATTGACCGTTGGATAATGAATACGGAGCCTAAGAAAGCGCCTGATCAGATCGCCACAGAAGACTCGATTGTTGATGTTCCATTGGATATTTCAGGCGACTTGGGCAGGGATTGGCTTGGCGAGAGTGAGCCCATTTCGACTCTGAACCCTGAACCTATACCCGCGGTGTCTTTATCCAACAATAAATTACCTGCAGACCTTGAATCCGCTTTATTTCGTTTCGGGGGAGATCGAGTCTTCTTGAAGGAAATGTGCCGGGAATTTAAAGACCATTTACCCGCACGCATGGAGGAATTTAACTCTGCCATGCAAGTGGGTGACATTAAAACCATCGGCAGGTTAGCGCACAACCTAAAAGGCGTGTGCTTGAACTTTAATGCCGAACCGTTAACTGAAGCTGCGGCGAATCTTGAAATATGCGGCAGGGAGGAAGACCTGGCAAGGGCTCCTGTCCTGATTCAGCAAGTTGAGGTGGAAATCAAGCGCTTGCAGGAGTATCTTGACCGACAACTGCAGTAGGTCGTGTGTATAACCACAGGACCATGCCGAGTACAAGAATTGACGTTCCAAAACTCCACAAGTCTTTTGATGTATCAGCCTGTTTATTTAGCGCAAAAAATGAAAATATGTCAAGTGAAATTAAGAAAACAATGGTATATAAGTAACTTTTCGTATTTTTAACCAGTGTTCCGGAAATCCATACAATTGGGATGATGTACGGTAGTTGGTCATACGACCATAAATAAATGGTTGAAACAAAACTGACCGGGAGTATGATGTTGAACGATTCCCATGCTGTTAGTTTGGAGTGATTATGCCACAGGAAATATCCACCAAGGCCAAGCAGGATCATTCCCAATACTCCGCCGAGAATCATGGAACAGGGTAAAGCTCCACCACACGTTAAGTGGGCAATTGACCAGACATTGGAGTGGATCCCCAATGTCCGATCCATTACTGCCTCACTTGCGCCACGAAATTTTATTACCCATAGTGGGTCTAGAATTATTCCGATCAAAACTAACACAATTCCGCCAATTGCAACGCCGGAGATCGCCTTCCAATCGCGTCGCGCTAGAAACCAGATTCCTGACAGTAATAGGATCGTCAATCCTTGCGGTGGTTTGAGCATGGTCAGCGAGAGAAGTAATCCAGCAAGAAGTGATTTGTCTTTTTCAAACAACAAAATCGCTCCAATTACCACAAGCAAAGCAAGTGCGCCAATTGAGCCTGTGTGCAGTGTCAGGTAAAGTGGACCGAAGAAAAACATTGCGGCAAATATAGGGAAAAGCAAGCGTCTGGGTGGGGAATCGGGCCAGTGATCCAATAAGATGTAAATTGTACCTGCCACTATTAAGAGTGTGATAACTTGCCACGTAATATATGCGGCGGGAAGTGAAAGCAGGCCAAACGGGACGCAAAATACAGCCAGCGGTAATGGGTAGGGAAATATTCTGTTGGGCTGCCATTTGATTCCATACGTTTCATGGCCTGCAAGGTACTGACTTTCATTATATGGGTTTTCGCCTTCCATTGTCATCCGTCCCGATAGCCAGAAGAAGGAAAAGTTTGAACTCTGAAAATCAAAGCTGTTGGCGCTGATCCATGCGCGCAAAGTTATCATTCCCCCGATCAAGATCAATGTGATGAAACTTCCAATAATATTTCGGATCGAATTTTTCATTTAATAAGAAAGTGACAATAACCTAACTCGGACAAGCCGAAACCAAAAAGGGAAAGTCGCACAAGGTATGGCTTGCCAGAGGCAAGAGAAATGGGATAAGCGCGAGGCTGTTCCCGACGGCGACTTTCCCTGGTGCATATTTTAGCAGAGTGTGGTTAGATAGTTCAACCCAATTGCAAAAACTGGAGTTGAGCCATGGACGAACTGCTTTCTGAAAGATACAGCAATGAACTGGATGGAGTATTGAGTTGCTATGATCGGATCGTGATCACTGGTAGTTTGTATCCAATTTGTTATGCCCAAGGAATGACCTCCTATCTGTATCGACACGGAATACGGGTTTTTGATTACGCCAAATTTGCGGAGCCATTACGCGAACGCCTTCGAGAAAACGCGGAAACCCTGGCACAGGCGAACGGGATCAAAATCGAATTTATGCGCAAGAAAGATTTTCGCAAAGAGACACGGATCCAACAAATTTTGAAAGAGTGTGGCCAGCAACCAGGCTTGGTGCATATTATCGGTGCGATGGAGGCTTGCTCCTCATATCTTCCATGGCATGATAAAGTAACCGGCAAAACATATTTGAAATCAGGCAGCAGCAAATGTATGACCTACTATTTCTACTTCATGGACGAGCAACTGGGATTGTGCTATTTGCGTGTTCCGACTTGGTGTCCTTTTCGATTGCAGTTCTATTTCAACGGACACAACTGGCTGGCAAACCAATTGAAGCAACAGGGCATTGCCTGCAAAATGTTGGATAATGCTTTTGTCCATATCGACGATTATGCGAGAGCTAATCAACTGGCAAACGAGTTCGATGTTGAAAGCTTGCACCAGCGTCTGGATGAGTTCGCCCAACAATATTGTCCAGTGGTCACAGAACTGAACCTCACCTATTACTGGAGCATGATGCAAACTGAGTACGCAACAGATCTGGTCTTCAAGAGCCGAGAACCTTTGCAAGCCTTCTACCCACTTCTCCTGGAAACCCTTACTCATGCGGTCAAACCCGCAGATATTGCCACTTTTCTTGGACGTAAACTGAATGGCAACTACCAGGGTGAGATGGGTAATCGCTTCAACAAGCGCTGGATCGGCACGCGCATCAAGCACCAGATGGGTCCTGTCTCCATCAAAATGTACGATAAGTTCAACCTGATCTTGCGGATTGAGACGACGGTCAACAATGTGGCCTTCTTCAAGCAGTATCGTCAGGTTCAGCATCGTGATGGTTCAACCACTATGCGTTGGGCTCCGATGAAGAAGACTATCCACTCCTTGCCTGCTTTGCGTGAAGTCCTCTCTGCCTCCAATCAACGCTACCTCAAATTCATCTCCTCCATTGCAACTCCCCAAGTAGGCGTGGAACAATTGCACCGTTTGGCTGAAACCAAGACCGAAGACCAGCATCGTCACAAGGGCTTTAATCTCTTCTCAGAAGAGGATACCTTTTTGTTCCGCACCTTGTTGCAGGGCGAGTTCTGCATTAGTGGCTTCACCAACAAGCAATTGCGCACCCAATACCTTTCTAACAAATCCGCCAGTCAAGTCACACGCCTCCTCAAACGGCTGCGTGTGCATGGCGTGATCAAAAAAGTTGGCAAACGCTACAAATACTACCTGACTGACTTCGGGCGCCAGACCGCTGCCATGGCTTTGAAGTTGCGCGAGATAGTCGTGATCCCCACCCTCGCTTATGCCGCTTAACTTCCTTGCTTTTTGTACAAGCATTTCATTTTTTAGGTATTAAATGGTACTTGTCACTTTGTTCGGGTTTTAAAGCAGGTCTTTGAGTTTATCAAATGGCAAATCAGGTTCGATTGGCTTGTGACCGCAATCCTTCTCATTCAGATTCTGACCACACTCAGCGCACAGTCCTTGACAGTCAGGTTTACAGATTGGGCTGATCGGCACCTCGAGCAAGGCATATTCCCGCAGGAGGTCTGCAAGGTCAATTTGTGCATCTTCGGGGAGAATCAGACCCGATTCAGTCTCGGAGCGATTATCAAATGCATACAGTTCGGTGAATGACCAGTCGAGTTCGTGTTCGTACTCGGTCAGGCAACGTACACATTCAAGAGTCAATTCAGCAGAAAAATCCGCCTGGACGACCAAGCCTTGCGGCGTTCTGCCAATATTTATTATTCCATCAAAGTTACGTAATTCAAGATCGTCGCCAAGGGTGATGTTGTCGAATGCAAATGGAAAATCATGATTGCGTCCGATCTCCTCGTGGACGATAAAGCCGACGTTAATGCGGAAGGGTTTGCGTGGGTTTGTCATAATGAGAAGGAATTAGTTATGAAGGATGAAAGAAATCAGTAAAGTGACAATGGAACCCATTAAACCTTTCTATCTACAATATATTTTGCAAGGTTTTCCAGTGCGTCACGTTCGGCACAGGGTTCCATGGTGTTGAGTATCCCAAGGGCTTTCTCAACGTGTTGTTCAGCTTCACACATGGCTTGCTTAGATGAATTACTGGCGCGGATGCTTTCGACGAGGCGCGTCATGTTCACTGTATGAGTCCATCCCCCACTGGGCAGTGATTGGATGTCTGGATCGTTCGAATTAGCCTCGGCAAAGTAAATGGCTGGGAGAGTGACGAGACCATTATGCAGGTCTGAACCGAGTGGTTTGCCGACCGCTGCCTGTTCACCGTTGAAATCCAGGATGTCATCTACAATTTGAAATGCCATGCCGATCTGATATCCAAAATCGCGCATGGATTCAATCACAGTGTCGTCCACCGGGCTGACCATGGCTGCTGCACGCGAAGTCATTTCAAAAAGTGAGGCGGTTTTGGCATAAATCCGTTTATAGTAATTATCACGGTTGATCAAACCACGCGAAGTAAACATTTGCGTCAATTCTCCGTTGACGATGGTTGCCAGCGTTTCAGAGAATAATTTCATTAAGGGCAGATGGTCTGTTTCTGCGGCAAGTTTTGCTGCACGCGCAAACAGGAAGTCTCCTGTCAGAACGGTGGCAGGTGGAGACCACCGTGCATTCAATGTAGCCATGCCGCGCCGAAGTAATGAACCGTCAATCAGGTCGTCATGCACCAGGGTTGCAGTGTGTAAAAGTTCCACTGCCGCTCCAAGGGTCACGACTTTTTCCAGGGGCGCGCCCAGCATGTTTCCAACAAGCAGGCTTAGGGTGGGGCGGATACGCTTGCCTCCCGCAGCGAGCAAATGTTCCAGGGCAGCACGCAGGTCGGCATGTGATTCATCCGCCTGGCTCCGCATTCGTTCTTCAACGAGTTTTATTTCTTCTGTTACAGGTGATAGAAAAGTTACCGCGTTCAAATCAGTCTCCCCATGCAAAAAGATGAGCCGCATTGGTTGTGGTAAGGGCGGCGATCTCAGCAGGGTTTTTGGAATGGATTTCTGCTATTTTATCAGCAATATGATGAACATAGGCAGGTTCGTTTCTTTTGCCACGAAATGGCACAGGAGCCAGGAAGGGAGAGTCGGTTTCAATCAGTATTTTTTCGACCGGCAGTTGCCTGACCATGTTGCGTTTTTCCACCGCATTTTTGTAGGTTATGGGGCCGGTGATGCCTATGTAAAAATTCAGCGCCAATGCCTTTTTTGCGGTATCAAGGTTGCCATTGAAAGAATGAAGTACACCAGGATTTTCAGCAAGTCCGCCCCGCAAACCACTTTGCCATTCTTCCAAAATTTCGAGTAGTTCTTGTGATGCTGCGCCAAGCCACGCATCATTTTCTTCGCGCATGTGGATGATAACAGGTTTATTCACTTCTTTTGCCAATAATAATTGTTTTTTTAGGGATTCGCGCTGAAAGGCGCGTTTTCCGCTTTCCCTTATCCAATAGTAGTCCAGACCGATCTCTCCCACGGCAACTACTTTTGGATGGCAAGCAAGTTCAATTACTTTTTGAAATGTTTCTTCTGAGAATTTTTCCAAATCAGTAGGGTGGAAGCCTACCGCTGCATATACGCTTGGGTTAGATTCTGCCAGCCGAACTGCTGCCGCGCTTGATTTGTCGTCGAGTCCTGGCACAAGCAGCCGAATCAATCCCAAGTCTGTTGCGCGCTGAATCACCGCATCGCGGTCTTCATTGAATTTATGATAGTCAAGATGGCAGTGAGTGTCGGTAAGTTTCATGGGAAAAGGATGAATTGCATCACATGTTATATTGTCCACGTTGAAATAAAATGTGCTTGCTTCCATTTGGTTGTTGAACAAGGAAAATCGCCGTTATTTTTTCTGACGGCGATTTTCCTTGTTCATGTGTTTTGCCAACTTGTTCGTATGGAACAAGCGCAATCAATCTGCAAACGAAAAATAAATTACTTTATTCCGGCAACCCTCAAGCCATCATCTAAAATCGCCTTGACCTTGTCTTTGTGTCGGGTTTCGGTGTAAACGCGCAGGATGGGCTCTGTGCCTGAGAAGCGAATCAACATCCAACCGCCATCTTCAAGTTTGAATTGAAAGCCATCCACGGTGATCAGTTCGGTCACTTTCAAGCCGCCAAGAGTTTTCGGGTTGTTGTCCATGATGATCTTCTTGCGCACATCAGGATCACCGCTAAAAGGACTATCCACACGATCATAGAAATATTCACCTCCGACTTTGGCAAAAAGGTCTTTGAGCAACTCGGTAGGTTTCTTGCCAGTTTTGACCATAAAATCGAGTATATACAAACCAGCCAGGATGCCGTCGCGCTCTGGCACATTGCCACGGAAGGCATATCCGCCCGATTCTTCTCCACCAATGAGAGCATTGGTCTCGGTCATTTTTGGTGCAACAAATTTAAAGCCCACACCTGTCTCATGGACAGGTACGCCGTAGGCTTCACCGAGTTTATTGAGCATGTTGGTTGTGGAGAGGGTCTTCACAATATCACCGCGTTCGCCGCGGACATCAAGCATGTAATAAGCCAGCAAACCAAATACACGTAGCTGGTTAATAAACTCACCATTCTCATCTCCGATACCACAACGGTCAGCATCTCCATCCAGGATCAGGAGTACGTCGGCTTTGTTCTCGACAGTGGCTTTTAATCCAACATCAATATTAGGGCGGATGGGTTCAGGGCGCTTCATTTCGGGAAATGATGGATTGCGTTCGTTATGGATTTCAATCACACGAGTTTTTCCACCAGCCAGTAAACGAGGGAACCAACCCATGCCATTCCCCCACATGGAATCCACCATGACGGTTAATCCGGCGTCTTTGATCGGTTGGAGATCGATAAGTCTGTCATTTGTGAGATGTTCAATGTATGGCGTAGCGGCATCAAATTTAACGATTATCCCTTGCTCAACGCCAACATTGAACTTTATCCTTTTAACATTTAAAACATCATCAGGAATGGAGGCTTCGATCTGATTCAATCCTTCAGGGTCGATCGCGCCGCCGGTTTCATTGCGCACTTTGAATCCATTATCACTTGGGGGATTGTGGCTGGCGGTGACATTCACAGCGCCAGCGGCTTTCTTGTTTACAACTGCATAAGCAATGACAGGGGTTGGTGTGGCCTCCTGGGTCAAGTAAACCTTCAAGTCGTTGCCTGCAAGTACTTCGGCAACGGCCGCGGCAAAATGCTCACTGCCAAACCGCATGTCATGGCCAACAACGACGAATTGTCCTTTTTTACCCTGTGCCAGCATGTAGTTTGCAAAGCCCTGTGCGCAGCGCCGGACATTATCGAATGTGTAATCCTCTGCAATAACTCCGCGCCAGCCGTCTGTACCAAACTTAATTTTTTGTGCCATTGAATATTCTCCTGAAAATTAATTACATAAGGATTATAACATCCGAGAAAGATATGACCCGCCACCCGGCTTATTTATTTACGGTACCGCTGTCGGAGTTGCTTTCAGGGGCGGCTCTGCAGTTTGTGGGCTTGTATTTGTTGGGTCAGGCATTGAGGTCATGGGGTGCACACCACTTAGTAATATTTGCCATGCAATCTCCAAGTCACCAGCGGCGATTACCGGATAGGCAGGCAGGTTGTCAAGTGCCAGATCCAACCGAGCAATTGCCTGACTTAACATTTGATCGTCCGGATTGCTTTTTAATTCGATCAGCAAGTCGTGCGCAGCTTTCACATCTTCGCGTGCCAACCCAAAATTGCTTTGTGCCAGGTATAACCGGGCACGTCCGATCATATCCAATGTGCGTGTTAACATCACTTCAGATTTTAACTGCAGCAGAGTGTCATCCTGGCTTATTTGGATCTTACTCTCGAGTGCAACCTGTATTTCATCCAGCTTGGTGAGTGATGCGGTGTGAGCTTCAATAGATTTTTCCAGCGCATCCACTCGTGTTTTTGTTTCATCGAGATCCGCTCTTATTGCATTCATATCGGTTTCGACTTTCCTGATATCTGCACTATTTTGCTCGAGGGGTACCAGTACTTTTTGGTTGATGTATGGCAAACCATAATACAGCGCTGCTCCCATACCACCAATAACTATCAGAATTGCGACCAGCCGAAACAATGCTCTAATAAAAAAAAGGAATGCTTTACCCAGTCGCGATGGGAATGAATCCTGATTTTTAGGAGAGTCTTGTAAAGGCGCACTCTTTTCAATGGGGGGAGGTATTTCCTGTTCAACTTGGATCATGGCTCTGGTCCCTTGTGCTTTTACCCTGTCTTCAAAAGTGGCCTGTATTCGTGTGAGCAGGTTCTTTCCCATGCCATGCACATTAAGGCAGTCGTCTACTGATTCAAATGGCCTTGCCGCAATAATATTTCCTGCAATGACTCGCGTGATGCCAGGAGTTTTTGTTAGCATATCGAGTTCTGCTGTATTTAGGAAGTTTAGAAAAGAGTCCATAAAGCCACCTGTGTATATAAATAATTTTTGAATCGGTCATTATTCCAGCCAATTCCTTAAGCTTGGACTGCCCAAAACTGACTTTAGCTGAGTTTTTTATCAATACCTATTTTATCACTCCAGCAAAATTGTTTGCTATAATCCCTGTTATGATTTATCTTGATTATGCCGCCACTACTCCAGTAGACAAACGCGTCCTGAATGCCATGATTCCGTACTTTCGTGAATCATATGGTAATCCATCATCAATCCACCGCTACGGACAGAAAGCCGAATCCGCGTTGGATGATGCGCGTGAGAAAGTTGCTGATGTGCTTCATTGCAGACCAGAGGAAATCATCTTCACATCCTGTGGTTCTGAATCAGACAACCTCGCGCTTCGCGGTTCTGCGTTTGAAAAAAGGAAAAATTTTGGAAAAAAGTGGATTCTAACGGCAAATAATGAGCATCATGCGGTTAGTAAAACAGCCACACAGCTCGAAAAAGAATATGGGTTTCTGCTTAAATGGTTGGATTTGGACGAGCATGGCGCAGTCACTTCCGATTCCTTGGCCAGGGCGGTTTGTAATGACGCCGCTTTGGTCTCTGTGATGTACGCCAATAATGAAATCGGTACGATCAACCCAATTACAGAGCTTGCTGTAACCGCGCACAGTAGTAACATTCCATTCCATACTGATGCTGTCCAAGCTGCTGCTTATTTGGATGTGAATGTCGAATTATTGGGTGTGGATTTGATGTCACTTGGCGGACATAAATTTTACGGTCCTAAAGGAGTTGGGGTGTTATATGTTCGCAAGGGAGTGGGACTTATGCCACATCTGACAGGCGGGGGGCAGGAATTTGGCTTGCGGGCTGGCACCCAAAATATTCCATACATCGTTGGATTTGCCGAAGCATTGCGTCTTGCTGCCGAAGAACGGGAAGAACGTACAGCGCATGTCAAGCCATTTCGCGATCATATCATTGGACGCGTGCTTGAAGATATTCCGGATTCAAAATTGACTGGTCATCCCGAAAACCGGCTGCCCAACCACGCCTCTTTTGTTTTCAAGAATGTGGATGGCAACCTGCTTATACAAATGCTTGATTCAGCAGGTTTCGCCTGTTCCTCCGGCTCAGCATGCAAAACAGGCAACCCAGAACCGAGTGAAGTGATTTCATCGCTTGGTTATTCACGAGATTGGGCATTGGGATCTTTACGGATCACCCTGGGAGTTGATTCGATACCCGAGCATGTTGATTTATTTTTGAAAATACTGCCTGGTTTGGTGCAAAAAGCCAGGGGCTTTTGATCCAGGGATGAAAGGTCAGTTTTTCTCTGTTTTTCTGTTTATCAAGGTTAAAGGTTGAAAACTCAAATCATCACCCTTGAGTCTCACGATGATCTCATCTCTGTCCGCGATAAATTATCGTGGGCAAAGACGCCGCGTATATTGCTCGTCTGGCCGAAATATGCAAAGGTAACTTTGCGTATACTGGACTTAAAAGTCCTGCAACGCCATGCTGACTCGTTGGGTGCTCAACTTGGACTCGTCACTCGCCGGGCAAAAGTGAGACGAGATGCAGAATCGCTGGGCATTCCGGTCTTTGTGTCAACAACCAGGGCACAACGCGACCAATGGAATGATTCTGCCCCGAGAATCAGACGGATCCCAAAAAAACCACGTCGTGATTTGAGAAGGATCCATGAAACAATTTATCAAAAAGAATCCTCCTGGCGTACTTCGCTGCCTGTACGCTTGTTCACTTTTACAGTGGGAGTCGTAGCCGTTTTGGCAATCGCAGGTCTTTTTATTCCCCGTGCGGTGCTGACTCTGTATCCAGAATCGCTGAATCAAAGTGTTGTCATTCCAGTCGCTGCAAGCGAAGTGACGGAGTCTGTCTCTGTTACTGGCTTGATTCCTGCACATACAATATCTGAGAATGCGAGCGTGGAACAGTCGCTCACCGTTGTGAGTCAAATCTTCGTGCCGAAATCCAAGGCAAAGGGCGTCGTGCGTTTTAAGAATTTAAGTCAGAATGAGGTGGTTATTACCGCTGGGACAGTGGTTGCAACCGAATCTTCCACTCGTTTTGTAACTTTGAATGAAACACGCCTGCCAGCAGGTATTGATCAGTTTGTGGACGTGCCCACCGAAGCGCTGGAGGCGGGTGTGCAGGGTAATGTCGCGGCAGATACGATCACTATTGTGGAGGGCTCGCTGGGACTTACTATTTCTGTTACAAATCCAAAACCCCTCAAAGGCGGGGGGCATTTGCGCCTCATCGGGCCAAATGATGAGGACCGTGCAAAATTACGTGAAGAGGTCATGGATAATTTACGCCATACAGTGGAGGCCAAGTTAAGAGCGCAGATTAATCCCACTGACCTGCTATTGATGGATACGTTGGAGGTTAAGCAGATCATCGAAGAGACTTTTAGTCCGCCGCCTGGAGAGGGGGGGGAAAAACTGGTTTTAATTATGCAGGTTGAATTTTCAGCGCGCTATGTTTTGGATGATGATCTAAAAGAACTTTCGCTTACAACGCTGAATGCACCTGAGGAAAATGGTTTTAAAGCAGCCGCTTTGCCATCCTTTAAAGTCATCACAGATCCCTCAACTGATAATTCAGGTATCAGCCATTTTGAGTTGGAAGTGACGCGCACCTTGCTTCGCGAGGTGGATGAGATGCAAGTCTTTTCCATCGTGCGCGGTCGTACACCTGAGTTAGTTAAGGACGAATTGGTATCCAAATTGTCATTACGCCAAAAGCCGAAAATTGTCATTGTCCCAGCGTGGTGGAAATGGTTCCCATTAATCCCCTTTAATATTTCAGTTCAGGTGAAATAGGTCAATTTTGGTATGTGGCCGCGTCCTTGGTGCTTAATTATATTACTTCGTGTGAATAGGTCTGGAGACTGATGAGAATCCTTGCTGTAGATCACGGCGAAAAACGAATTGGTGTTGCGCTTAGTGACGCAACAGCAACTATTGCCGTGCCTCATAAGATAGTTGAACATATCTCGCGTGCCATTGATGCCGCCCAGGTGGCTGATCTTGCCGCCCAAAACAATGTGGTTTTGATTATCATTGGGCAATCGTTGGACGATGAAGGAAATCCGAATCCTGCGGGCCGTCGTGCAGGTCGCTTCGCTGATGAATTGAAAAAGCAAACCAATATTCCGATCGTCCTCTGGGACGAATCCTTTAGTACCCAGGACGCGCGTGCTGCACGAATTCAGCTTGGCGTGTCAAGAAAAAAACGCGCCGGCCATCAAGATGCATTCGCCGCCGTAGTAATCCTGCAATCCTATCTTGAAGAATGCAGACAAACGGATCATTAAATTCGACAATAATCCATACAATTTCCCATTCTTATTCCCTTGGTCATTCCTCCTCTTATGCGCCGTATTTTCTTCTTTTTTCTTGCATTTTTTATTCTTGCAGGCATTTATCTTGTGCTGATCCATTTTCCCTCCCGAGCATCCTTGCTTTATGGACCTCCCGCGCCTTCACTTTCCATTTCAGAACGTATTGAATATGCGGCGCGTTTGCTTTTGCATGGTGATGTCCTTACCTTGTCGCTTTATCCAGATGGCGTAGACCTGTCTTTTCGCATTGAGCAAGGTGAATCAATCGCCTCTATTGCTGCAAGACTTGCGCAATCTTCAATCATTGCAGATGCACAGGCTTTCTATGATTATGTCGTTTATACAGGACTTGACCTTACCATCCAGGCTGGTGATTACACCCTCAATCCTGCTTTGTCGATCATCGATACAGCCCATGAATTACAGGATGCGACTCCAGACGATGTCCGCTTCGTAATTCTCCCGGGCTGGCGAATGGAAGAGATCGCTGCTTCGCTACCAACATCGGGACTGGATATTTCTCCTGAAATATTTGTGACTGCCTCGCAGGCACCGCCTGCAGTCCTCGATATACCCTTTTCTTCCACAATGGAAGGATTCTTATTGCCAGGCTCATATATCCTGTCTCGTTCCACAACAGTCGATCAACTTCTCGAAATTATTGCGCGTAACTTTGTTTGGCATATGAGTGATGAAATGCGGGCTGGTTTTGCCGCGCAAAACCTCGATGTATACCAGGCAGTTACACTGGCGTCGATAGTCGAACGCGAATCGATCAATGATGAGGAGTTGCCATTAATCGCATCTGTTTTCATCAATCGTTTGAATATCGGCATGACTCTTGGTAGCGACCCCACAGTACAATACGCGCTTGGTTACGACTCGATCCATCAAACATGGTGGACGAATCCGCTTGGCTTGGATGATCTAAAAATCGACTCTCCGTATAACACATATATTTATGCAGGTTTACCGCCTGCGCCCATAGCAAATCCTGGATTGGAAGCGCTGCGGGCGGTCGCGTTCCCTGAAGTTTCGCCCTATTATTATTTTCAGGCTGCATGTGATAACCCTGGCTATCACACCTTCGCAAAGACTTTTGAAGAACATCTTGCGAATGGATGTCCCTAATTCACTTTTTTCCTCCCGGATTTATCCATTTTCCACCCATAACGAGTGAGATCATAAGACAAGCAACAGCTGCCCACGAAAATGCAGTGTTTTTTGTGGTGATGCCGATGGAAAGAAAAACCATACCAAGAATAAGTAAATAGCCAGATAGTTTACGGCGGTCAATTTTCATGATGTATCCTCCATAATTCACAGATTGAAATTTCAGCGGATCTCGAAAGCCAGGGGTGGGAAGGCACATACATTCTTGATTCCTCTTATAATTACCCTGTAATCATAAATCCAAAATCCAAAATCCAGATATCGGAATATTAAACCAAGAGACCATATGACCAGCCAACTCATTGAATGTATACCCAATTTCTCAGAGGCGCGGCGACCTGAAATTATTGATCAGATCGCTGCTGCCATCCAATCGGTCAGCGAAGTAAAACTCCTCGACCGTTCCTCCGATTTTGATCATAACCGTACAGTGCTAACCTTTGCTGGTTCACCCGCAGGCGTTGAAGAAGCTGCCTTCCGCGCCATTAAGACTGCAGCGGAATTGATAGACCTGGACCAGCATACGGGCGCACACCCGCGGATAGGAGCAACAGATGTTTGTCCTTTTGTACCGCTATTGAACGCCAGTATGGATGAGTGTGTTGCCATTGCCCAAAGACTTGGTTTGCGTGTCGGGAGCGACTTGGGTATTCCTGTCTACTTGTATGAAGCGGCGGCAACCCGCCCTGACCGCACAAATCTTGAAAACATACGCAGGGGGCAATATGAGGGACTTAAGTTGGCCCTGGCTGGAGAGGAAGACTTCAGCCGAAAACCAGATTTCGGTCCAAACGTCCTGCCCAAGGCTGGGGCGACTGTTATTGGTGCACGTTATCCGCTGGTCGCCTTCAATGTTTATCTAACCACTGACGATGTGGATATTGCAAAAAAAATAGCTAAAGCTGTACGTCAGTCATCGGGCGGCCTGCGTTATGTAAAAGGTCTTGGCTTGCTTGTGGATGGGCGTGCACAAGTTTCCATGAACCTCACCAATTTCCGTGAAACACCCATAGCCCGCGTTGTTGAGTTCATTCGACGTGAAGCTCAGCGTTATGGAGTTGGAATTCATCACAGCGAACTCGTCGGATTAATTCCACAGGACGCCTTGGTGGATGCAGCGGTGTGGTATACGCAGTTGGATCAATTTGATAAAGAGCAGATTCTTGAATCCAGGCTTTTTTCTGCGCTCGCCTCTGATACGCATTCTGCAGATTCCCAAGCCTCGTTTCCTGATGAATTAGCCTCTTCGACTCCAACTCCGGGCGGCGGGTCGGCGGGTGCTTTCGCAGGTTCTATGGGTGCGGCATTGGTTGCCATGGTTGCAGGATTGACCATTGGTAAAAAGAAATATGCGGAAGTTGAAGCTGAAATGCAGGCGATCCGCGTAGTAGCTGAAAATCTTCGCGCTGAGTTGACCCAGGCTGTAGAAGATGATTCGGCCGCGTTTGAGGCAGTGATGGGTGCTTATGGCCTCTCAAAGAACAGTACCGAGGAAAAGAAAGCCCGAGAGGCAGCGATCATACAAGCGACATTGAATGCCGCACATATTCCATTGCACGTTTGTGAAGATGCCGTCAAGGTCATGGATCTCGCGCTAAAATGCGCTGAACGGGGCAATCTTAATGCCATCAGTGATTCAGCTTCGGGCTTTGCCATGTCCCGAGCTGCACTCACCGCCGCTGCATACAATGTAAAAATCAATATAAATTCACTGGATGATAAATCGGTGGGGGAAAAGGCACTGAGTGAACTAGCAGAACTCGAGTCCAAAGCTGATAAACTCGAAAACGCGATTCGTGCTGTGATGAAGGAGCGTGGAGGTATCTAGGATTGTGTGGTTATATTTGTTGCGAGGGTACCCTCGCAACAAATAAATTCTGCGAATATGAGGGGGTGATCGTTAAGGACTGGATCGAAAATTAATTCTAATCCTGTCTTTTAGTATTGATAAAACCCCCTCCCAGACTTCCTTCCCAAATATCCCGCAGCCACCATTTTTTTTAGAAGATATGCCGGGCGATATTTATCATCCCCCAAGTCTCTTTGTAAAACCTCCATAACAGATAACACAACATCCAATCCAATCAGGTCTGCAAGCGAAAGTGGTCCCATGGGGTGATTCATGCCGGTTTTCATGACCTGGTCAATGGCTTCAACTGTGCCGACATTTTCCTGTAAGGCGAATACTGCTTCGTTGATCATTGGGCAAAGGATACGATTTGAGATAAATCCCGGTGAGTCATTTGCCTGGACAGGATCCTTGCCCATCCCTTTACAGACTTCAATAATTGAGGTTAATGTATCCTCTGAGGTTGTTAATCCACGGATGACTTCGACCAATTTCATCCTTGGCACGGGATTCATGAAATGCATGCCTATCACTTTTTTAGGGCGTTTTGTAACAGCAGCAATTCGTGTAATTGATATCGAAGAAGTGTTGGTTGCGAGGATGGCATTTTTATGAGCATGTTCATCCATGTCGCGGAAAATCCCGAATTTCAATTCCGGATTTTCGGTCGCAGCTTCAATGACAAGATCGGCTTTGGCAATTTGTTTCAGGTCTGTAGCAAAGTGGATGTTTTCGGTGGATGCTTTTTGCGCAGCAGTGATCTCACCTTTTTCAAGAAGTTTGGTAGAGGATCTGTGTATGGTGGCTTTTGCCTTTTCGAGCCCGGCGGGGTCAACATCCATGCATGTGACTGTAAAACCTGATGTCGCTGCGACTTGCGCGATGCCGTTGCCCATGGTTCCTGCGCCGATAATGAAGATGTTTTTTATGGTCATATTGCCTCCTTTGGATGGAAACACTAGTTTACATGGAATATTTTCTCCCCTTCATCGCTCTTCGGTTATTTAATCAACCTCCACGGCCATGGCAACAGCTTCACCGCCGCCCAGGCATAGTGACGCAATGCCACGCTTTAAGCCACGCTCTCTTAGGGCATAAATGAGGGTTGTCAGTACACGGGCGCCGCTTGCGCCAAGCGGATGACCCAAGGCGATTGCCCCCCCATTGATATTGACCTTATCCCAATCCCAGCCTTGACCTGCTAACATGTGGCCGTTTCCAAGAACCTGAGCGGAGAATGCTTCATTGAGTTCAATTAAATCTACTTCGGGTAATGTCCAGCCGACTTTATTCAACAGCTTAAGCATGGCGTGAGCGGGCGCGGCAAATAAATATTTAGGCTCTAATGCTATTTGCGCATAGTCAATTATTCGCGCAATAGGTTTAATATTATTTTTTTCTGCATACATGCGGGATGAAATTACGAGCGCTGCCGCACCATCATTCATGGATGAAGCATTCCCAGCTGTCACTTTCCCATCGGATTTGAAGACGGGCGTTAATTTTGCCAGTTTCTCAAGGGATGAGTCCTTACGCGGGCATTCATCGGTGTCAAAGATGATTGTTTCACCCTTTCGCCCTGGGATATGGAAAGGGACAATTTCAGGATTGAATCGTCCTTTTTCCTGGGCATCAGCTGCTTTGAGGTGAGAGTGAACCGCGAAATTATCCATCTCCTCGCGCGTAACTTGATATTCATTGGCGATAAATTCTGCTGCCATGCCCATGCTCCAGTTTTCAAATGGGTCCCACAAGCCATCGTGGAGCAGGGCATCAGTCAACACCTGATTACCGAACTTTAACTCACCTGTACGTCCATTCACAAGAAATGGCGCGCGACTCATGGATTCCATTCCACCCGCAACAAGGAGAGCGGCATCGCCAGCGCGGATGGCCTGTGCTGATAGCATGATGGCTTTCAATCCTGAGCCGCAGACTTTATTGATCGTAGTTGCGCCAATTGTGACTGGGAGCCCAGCCATGATCGACGACTGACGTGCAGGTGCTTGCCCGTTGCCCGCCTGCACCACATTGCCCATTAAAACTTCTTCCACATCATTAGGGTCAATAATTCCTGCACGTTCCACCGCAGCTTTTATTACCTCTGCGCCAAGTCTTACAGTGGGTATATTATTGAGTCCTCCTTGGAATTTCCCAATAGCTGTACGAGCTGCGCTCAAAATCACGGGTTCATTTTCTTTGCTCATCCTGTCTCCGTTGGTAGTATAAGCAATTATAAAGCCAATGGAATCGATTAATATATTTATCGATAAAAAGTTGAGCCCTCGGGTGGCGTGTGGGGAGATGATCGGGTTTTTTCATGTATCCCTTACCACGACCTTATAAACTCAATTATTCCGAGATTATTCTTCCATTCCTGAATTGTATGATATTTATATGAAAATTGTCCAAATTCTTGCGAGTATTACCTGTTCGGAGTAAAATCAATTTAATAATATATTCACTATTTTTCAAGGAGAGAAAATCATGGCTTTCGAACTTCCCAAACTTGCTTATGCATATGACGCTTTGGAGCCGCATATAGATGCGCGCACAATGGAAATTCACCATACTAAACACCACAATACCTATATTACAAATTTGAACGGAGCAGTGGAGAAAACCCCGGAGCTTGCTGGTAAATCACTTGAATCCATGCTTGGCGATTTGAGTGCTGTGCCTGAGGGCGTGCGAATGGTTGTTCGCAATCATGGCGGTGGGACCTATAATCACAATTTATTCTGGGAATTCATGGCTCCCAAGGCGGGCGGTGCTCCAAAAAACGAATTAGCCAAGGCAATCGACGCTTCATTTACTTCATTTGATGCCTTTAAGGTTGAATTTGAAAAAGCAGCCGCCACCCGCTTTGGCTCTGGCTGGGCATGGCTTGTTAAAAAGGGAAGCGGTCTTGCTGTAGTTTCCACTGCTAACCAGGATAACCCTCTTTCGGAGGGGCTCACCCCGATCCTGGGATTGGATGTTTGGGAACATGCATACTACCTGAAATATCAAAACCGGCGCCCCGAATACATTTCTGCCTGGTGGAATGTAGTTAACTGGGATGCAGTTGCCGAGCGCTATTCAGCAAAGTAGATAATCTGACAGGATAATAATATCCTGTCATTTTTTTATCCTTTGGATTTCATAGATATTTTCACAAGGAGAAAAAACATGACTCACGTGATAACAAGTTTATGTGTTCGTGATCGAGGCTGCATTGAAGTATGTCCAGTGGAGTGTATCGTCCCAGGACAACCCGCAGACGGGTGGTCTATGGTGTATATCGACCCTGATACATGTATTGATTGTGGAGCTTGTGTGCCGGAATGTCCTTTTTCAGCAATCTTCCCAGAGGATGAAGTCCCTGCCGGGTATACTGCTAAAGGTGGTGAATATATAAATAAGGTTGGGCTTACTGGACATTACGAAGGAACGAATCATCACGGGAAGGCAGTTATACTTGATACCACTCGGCAACTTGCCGCGGGGGAAATCGTCGATCTAACTTTGGATATTCAAGTCAACAATGATTTCTTCAAGTCTGGACCCGGCTACGCCGCAAAGGACAACGACCAGGGTTCATAAAAATATATCGTTCAAAAAAGGTCAGGATTAGGGTCCTGACCTTTTTTTTGATTTATTGATTTAGTGCTGCGTCAAGTATTTTATCTCCAATATAGTTTGCAAGAAAAATGTTGTTTTCTTCCAACGTTACAACTAACACGAGCGGGGTGCCTTTCCACTCCGGCAGCGTGCCGGCTAGCAACCAGGTTGTTATTTCGTTATCTACGCTTGCCTGACCAACATGAGACCAGTACGATTTGCCTTCCACAATGAATGTTGCAGATGCATTGTTCGCTGTTTCTGGCTCAATTACCTCAACAGGTGTATCCTGCGTCGACAGAATCACCCAACCCTGTTCAGGCGTGTTTACGGCAGTAGCGATACGCGGTGTGGGTATTATGCCTTTGTGACTTAATAAGGCTGCAGCGAGGCTAACCTGCAAAGGACTTACTTTCAAATCTGCTGCGGAAGTATTTAGGGCATCAAACCCCGCTGGCAGGTTTATTGCGGGTGTTCGATCTAAACCAAGTTGCTGATAGTATGCACTTAGTTGAGGTTCTGTCGGCTGAGTAATACCAAACTTTGCCCGAATTAGAGGCAGGGTGGAAGTACCAATTGGGTATAAGCCTTGTGTTGCGCGATTCACAAGTGGTGCAGATGGGTTTTGAGCCAGCGCTTCACCTTCTTCGCTTAGTTTATTTGGGTCATAGGTTGGATGGGAGGCCATGATAAGAATCTCGCCTGTTTCAGCATTCAGCAAAACAATTCCACCCGCGTGCCCCCCCAATAGTTGATCAGCTTTGGATTGCAAGGCAAGGCTAATGCTCAGGCGCACATCCAGCCCGGGAGGAGGAGTGCCGTAAAGGAGGTGATCCCACCATACTAGGCTGGATGGATTCCCCTGTAAACCGCGCAGGTAATCATCAAGTGTTGCCTCCAAGCCTGCTTGTCCATAAACTGGGTGTGTATAACCAATGACAGGTGCTAGGTCAGGGTAAAGATAGATGCGTTGATATGTTCCGCTTTTTCCCTGAGTGATGTTAATTGGCTGGTTGTTTCTGTCAAGCATTTCGCCACGCGGTACGTAGCGATCTGCAATTGATCGGCGCGGGTTGTCTGTGCGTTCCAGCAAATCTGGTGCGCGGACAATTGCCCACCATGCGCTGGTCAGCGCAACAGCCACAAAACCCAGGGCAATGATCCCAGCAAGAAGTGTGTACGGTTTTGGATCCTGCAAAGAGGCCGGTTCGTTATCTTCCAGGCTGCTGATGACAATAAGGAGAAACAAGGCAATGTAAGATGTTAATAAAGAAGATCCGCCGTAGGAAACAAAAGGCAGGGTTACGCCAGTCAATGGCAATAGACGTAAATTTCCACCGATGATCAACAAACTTTGTATACCGAGATAGGCAACGATTCCAGCCGCCAGGTATCGGCGGAATTTGTCCATTGCATTCAGGGAGGCAACCAAACCCCGGGCGAGGATCAACCAGACGAGAGCAAGCAAGCCAATCGTCCCGACCAGTCCTGTTTCCTCTGCCATTGCTGAAAAAATAAAATCAGAGATGGCGACTGGGACGAGAAGCGGACTTCCAATCCCGATGCCGCGCCCGACGATTCCTCCATTGGCAACGGCAAGGAGCGATTGCACAATCTGATAGGATTGCCCGGAGGGGTCAGACCAGGGATTGAGCCAGCCCTCCACGCGGACATGAATGATATCAATGGAGAAATATCCAATGGTTAACACTGCCAGTAAGAAGAGACCTGCAATTAATAAGACACGCCGTTTACCAGTATGAATAAAAATTGAGATTGTGAAAATCCAAACAAAAATGGATGCAGTACCGAGGTCGCGTTGAACGAGCAACAGCAAAAGGGCCAAACCGGTGACAATCAATGTTGGTACCAGAAGAGGAAGTGAGGTCAGACGAATATTAATGCGGTCTGCAAAATAAGCGGAAAGATAGATGACCAATAGCAGTTTGAGAGGCTCGGAAGGTTGGAAGTAAATGCCACAACAGCCAAGCCATAGGCGGGGTCCTATGCCTAATGGATTTGTGCCGAGCACGATTGTTAGAGCGGTGATGAGTAATCCACCGCTGAGTAGAATGTATTTATAGCGTTTTAGTAAGGGGATTATCTTTTGCCGGGAATACAACGCAAGAATAAAAAAAATAATGCTTACGCCAAACCAAATTGACTGACGTATGCCAAACTCTTCATCCAACCGCCAGATGGTTAATATACCCCAGCCACTCAGCAGGGATGCGGCTGGTAATAAGTATGGGTCGCGTTCCGGCAGGTGCTTGATTGTTGCGCGATGGGCCAGGATGTTTAGTCCAACCCATGCAAGAAAGCCCAGCCAATGTGAAAGCCGGTAATCCACGTCCCATGTCCGTTCGCGTACCGCGGGTGACAATGTGAGGATCGTGGATTGAATAAAAAGAAAGAATGCCGCCCAACGCAACAGGAGACTCTGGGTTCTGTCATACATGTTTCAATGGTACATCATTTTTGGATTTAAATGTAACAGTCACTTTTCAGATTGTAAAAAGTGACTGTTACATTTTTTTTGTGTATGTTGATTACAGGTATTTGCCTGTTAAAAGGTTAAGTTTGTTGCGGGTTTCAGAGGAGATAACTTTGGGGTCTGTGATCAAGGCTGTGGACAGGGCATCTTTACAGTCACAGGTGCGTTCGATTGTTAAGCCACGCACCAAGTTACGGATGGCTTCCTGCGCTTTTTGCGTGTTTTTGTTAAGAATTTGGATGACCATCTCTACAGTAACAGGTGATGCGCTTTCATGCCAGACATCGTAGTCGGTGACATGTGCCATGGTTGCATAACATATTTCTGCCTCGCGGGCGAGAAACGCCTCAGGGGCGGTTGTCATTCCAATGATTGACATACCCCAGGCACGGAAGGCTTGCGATTCAGCCTTTGTGGAAAAGCGTGGACCCTCAATCACAATTAATGAGCCGCCGCGATGTGTAACTGCGCCCGTTGTGACTACCGCCTCTTGAATCATGGTTGATAAGTCATAACAAAATGGATTAGCAACACCAATGTGCGCCACTATTCCCTTGCCGAAAAACGAGCGATCGCGGTTTTTTGTATTGTCAAAGATATTATCAGGAATGACAATCTGCCCTGGTGCATAATCTTCCCGAAGTGATCCACAAGCGCTAATGCTGATGATACGCTCCACGCCGAGTGACTTCAAGGCATAAATATTCGCACGATATGGTACTTCGCTAGGTGTGAGGTGATGCCCGTATCCATGGCGCGCAAGGAACGCTACACGTGTGTTCTCCAATGTGCCGACTACAATTGGAGAGCTGGGTCTCCCAAAAGGAGTATCCATATTGTATTCCTTCGTGTCCTGTAGGCCAGCCATATGATAAAGTCCGGAGCCGCCGATGACCGCTATGGATACTTTTTCTGTCATGTTTTCTTCTCCAACCTTTGTGTAGGTGAAACGAGGGTATTTGTAGACAGATTTACAATCAAGCGTGTATCTCCGCAAATTATCTCATCGCCGGCAGTAAGTACCGTGGGCATGGTGATTGCGATCTGGTTTAGCATCGTACCGTTTGTCGATGATAGGTCTTCCAGCCACCATTGGTTGTGATGGTAGGTCAGTTGTGCGTGGCGGGTAGATACAGTATCGTCAATCAACGGGATATCGCAACCGGGGTCCCGCCCAAAGGTGATGCTGGGTTGGGAGAAATTTTTTATAATTGGAGGAGCTTGCCCATGGCGAATTGTGAGGTTGACACTTGGGACGCGACGACTGGCAAGGGAAGTTCCCTGCCTGCGTATTTCCCACCAAAAGATCATTAGTGTCCAGCCTAGAAAGCCATACAAGGCAATCGCCCCAATGA